>Ga0209123_1000164_pt1 | contig 101401 bp, 108 predicted proteins | sample BarGraIncu00431A_FD_184500 | JGI IMG/M metagenome (GOLD analysis project Ga0209123, IMG submission 184500) | Arctic peat soil microbial communities from Barrow, Alaska, USA - Barrow Graham LP Incubations 004-31A (SPAdes) (version 2) | ecosystem: Environmental > Terrestrial > Soil > Wetlands >... | reverse complement strand
CTTTAAGTTCCACTCTATTCTCTCGTAGAGAGCCTTCTTTATGAAGTTGTCTGCTTTCATCATATTTCTTCGTATCTTTCAAAATTTCAAAACCTCCTATTGTTCAGTCCTTCCCACGCTAACGCGTTTTGCATGGTACTATGACTTCTGCTGACTTCTGATAGTTCAGACATACATCACTGTATGTTTTGTTATTTCTAAATTCATATCCACAACTTGCCTATCAGATCTCCCCGGGTAAGAACGCAATCTTTCACTCCATCTATCTGCTACATTTACACCGCTTGTTTCGAATAGTTTTGGGCTTCGTTTTGTATAGCAAACTTACCCACAAGCATATGCCTTATATGTAATTTCTATTCGTCAGACCAGAGCTTGGCCGCCGACTTCCTTCAGATTCCACCTCACGGTGGACACCCTTGCCTTAAGCTATGCACTTGGCACTATTAACCTGTGCTAGGGACTTCCACCCATTAGATTGCGCCCATGCCGGGCACACTATTAAAAACCCACATCTTAATTGATATGGGTTTACTACTTGTGTCGTCCGTTTAGAAAAGTAAGACATAAATTATTTATAATACATTCAATCTAACAAGTCAATACGATATGTTACATTGAAATTCAAATTTTTAAGGAATGCTCAATACAGCCAATGTGAATTGTTCAATCTATTTTAAAAAACAATTTCCATATATCTTTTAGAGTAAAGTTCTTTTTTATAAAAGTTAAATACAAAAATAATACACTGAAAAGACTGCCAAATACTATATCACTTAAATTATGAATTCTAGTCCAAAACGCTAATTGAATAGATATAAGTAATATATAACTAACAAGAAAATAATCTGGGTCCTTCTTCATTTTTTCAATATTAAACCACAAAACTCGCTTCAATTATACCCACTCCCATTTTATAAATCATAGATAATATTAGTATTGACACCGTTACATACCTTGATTATACGTTATTGTTTTACTGTTGTCAGTACTGTTAAGTTATGACACCTATTATATATAAAGTATATCGGAAGATTTTTTTATAAAGTTTTAAATAATAAAAAAAAGAGCCTAAACTCTTACATTATAGTGAGGACTGTACGTTATTATGTTCTGCATTTAAAATTCTCGCTTTCATCTGTTTTATAAAATCTTCATGATTTATAACTTCATCATTTTCATTTTCTGAAATTTCTGATTCAAGCAGACTTCCATAAATTTTTTCTACTGCAATTAATTCTTTTTCTATATTTACTAACCTAGCTACTTCAGCTCTCAATTTATCTAATTCCTTTTTCTGTTTATCAAATTGCGAAATACTTATCAAAACCATACTTCCTTTACCATTTTTCGTAAGAATAACAGGTTTATTTTTTGTTAAACAAATATTTGATATTTCGGGAAATTTGTTTCTCAAATCGCTCACGGGTAGAATGTCGTATAACATAATAAAATCTCCTCTCTTAATATTGTTACTATTATTACATCATAACTCTATCAAAATTATAATGTTATTTTATCATAATTTTACTATTTTATTTTTTTTTACTAGACATTTAAATCTCCTTCTTTCTCTATATTGTCCCAATAAATGTTATGCTCCCTTTATTGTAATAAGCTATATCATCTACTGAATCTAGTTATATAACTTTATCGTAACATTCAATTGACTCATTTAATTTTCCTAATTCTTGTAATTCAAAGCATCATATAAATTATTTGTATTAATCTAATTATACAAAATAAATACCGAGAAAGGCAGAAGATTATATATTCATTATCCTAGAAATACAAATTATTTTTATGCTTTCAATATAATATTTTCTTTCTTCCCATTCCATTTAATTGTATAAGTTACATCCTGATTTTCACGATACACTACACCACCTCCACCGCTTTTACCCATTCTGGAATAACCTTCCTTATCAAGGGTTGAACCCGTTGTTCCCCCTCCGCCTGAAGTGGTTTTATATTTAAAATCAATAGGACCTACAGAGTTTATATCAGCCATTTTATACTTAACTGACGGAAATTCCTCATTATAAGCATCGTAGTAAAGTCTACCCTTTTCGTCTTCCCACCAATGCTCATAATATTTTAAGGTGAAAGTTCCTTTCCAGCTTGCGCTCTCTCCTTTATAAATAATCACTTTTCCATCGTTTAAATATTTAAACACAATATCTGAAATCAAAACCCTTGTTTCTCCTATACTCTTCAATTCTTCCTCAGTTAATGGATTTGTATTTTGCGAAGATACATAAACTAAAAGAGCGTTTTTCGCATTAAATGCTTGTTTGAGTAAAAAGAATCTGTCCTTGAACTTATTAGACTTTTCTACTATATCTTTACGTTCTACAAATGACTTAAAAGTATATACAAGCAGTGTTCCTCTTTTGTTACCTAAGCTAAATACAGCAGGTTTTACTCCACTTAGTTCAAATTCGTTAGGAGATTTTGAGTTATCTTCTTTAAGGACCATACCTTGCTTTTCAAAAGTTTTAACTATTGTTTTTAGTGTTAGGATATCATTTTTAGGTTTCTCACCTATTTTATCTCCTATTGTTCCTATAGCAATGGCTGCAACATCGCTACTGCGACAGTAATTAATCCCCACATTTTAAATTTTTTCTTCGACTTTTTAAAAGTGTTAGCCTGAGGTAAATCTTCTTCAACCCCTGTTAACTTTAACTTGTCATTTGAATACTCCGCTGCAAGATCGCTGCAATTTTTACAATCCTTAAGATGCTTTTCCACTATTTCCTTAATTTCGTCACTTACATCACCTTCGATATATAACGGAATCAAGTCTTCTATCATCCCACATGGATATTTAATCATCTAAATCTACTCCTTCACAATAAGATTTCCTAAAGGCTAATCTTGCACGATGTATTATCTTTATAGATTTTATCCACTATTTCATTTAAGCTTAATTCTTTATACAGTAATACTTCAGGAATAATATTTAATAAATCATTTTCATTCCACCATTCTTTCATTTCCTTTTCTGCAAATTCATGTGCATTAAGCTTTTGCTGATGACGATTTAAAGTTTCTTCAAAAGGTATATCGAAATAATATGCACAAATTTGGTCTTTGAACTCATCCCGTAAATTTTCAAATAAGTTTTTATACCACACTGAATTTAAAATGCCTTCTAAAATTACCTCTTAGTATTATTAACTGTGCCACTCCATCCATTAGTATCTCCACCTTCTGAATTAACTAAGTTTACTATTTATTGAGTTGTTTTACTTGTTTTTATGTAATGTTTTTACAAGTTCATCATAAAATATATGTTTAATTATACCATATTTACTATGAATTAAACATATTCACAATTCTGTTTAAATGGCTAATAGTCTCAATGTAAAAGCAACTCAATTTGCGTCACCTGATTTTGATTAGGTGGCACATTTTTGTTTAAGAATTAAGTGTGAACTTGTTTTTGAAAAGTCCTAATGCTATTGTTAATAAATATTGATAAGGATTTTGAAAGGATGATTCCAATGGAAGAAATATAATTTATGGTAAGGGGTATTCCTTTATAAAAGATTATAATTGCAGAATTTGAAGGTGATACATTTTACTTGCAAGATGTATTTTAGCCATTAGAAGTTAATTTAGATATAATACGTCTATAAAAAATAAAGGATGTAGTTAAAGGAAATTTTATTTGGTATTATATTGTAAGAATATACTAAATGTTATATACTATATAATACAGAGTATATATCACATATTATCTTATTAGGAGATGATTTTATTTGGAAATAGATAAAGAGTTTTTAAAGGGTAATATTGATACCATTATTATTAGTCTTATAGATAAACACCCTATGTATGGTTATGCACTGGCAAAAAAAGTAAGATCTATTAGTGATAATGAATTTGAGTTAAAAGAAGGTACTTTATATTTAGCACTTAAAAGATTAGACAAAAATAATCTTATTGACTCATATTGGGATGATAATCAAACTGGAGGAGTGAGAAGAAAATATTATAAAATTACTAATAAAGGCAAGATACATCTTGATAATAAAATAAAAGAATGGAAATTTATGAAAAATATTATTGATAGATTTTTAGAATGCGGAGGTATTGATTATGATAAGTAGTAAATTTCAAATCACAAAAAAATCAATTGAAAATATAGAAGAATTCCTAGATACAATTATAGATAAAATTGAACTTCCCACGAGTGAAAAGTTAGATTTTAAAGAGGAAAATAAAACTAATTTAATAGCTAGTATACAAGAACTTATGTCTAATGGTCATAAAGAAAAAGAAGCTGTGAAAATTGCTATTGATAGATTTGGTGATTTTAACGATTTACATAATGAAACAATTAAGTTTAATACAAAAATCAAAACCTTATCAAAATTTAAAAACATTTCGCTACTAACATATATATTACTATTTGGATCAATACGAGGCGCATTTGTAGATAAAGAAAGCATAAAATTTTATCTTATACTTTCTTTAATGGGTGGGGTTTTATTAGTAATAAAAAATAATTCTATAACGAATAAAAAATATAAAAATATAATAAAGATTTGTGATATATCTATATTAATAATTCTAACGATGTTTTACAAATTTTTCCACAGCTCACTACGAATAAGAGATTTAACAGCTATGTTAATAATTATATTATATTTTTATATGTATTTTAAATTACTATTTGATAGGAAATTATATTAAAGATGATTGATTTTTGTAAATTAAACCTATATCTTAGCATCATTTTAATTTGTCTAACATAATCCTATTCCCCTACTATGACGTCATTATCTACAATTATTCACCTATCCCAAAATTACGATTGAGGCACTATCTGAGAAAATTCTGTTTTGATGCCTATCCCCTCTATGACAAGTACAAATCAATTAAGCAGTGCATATTACATCAATAGTACTTCTTCGGAACTCATAGCATTTATTTATAAATTAACAATATATTTTCTTATCACATGCAATTACTCTGGTATTACACCAATTTTTTTTAATGCTACTAATAGTGCCACTATTATTGATATTACTAAAAATAATAATCCTAATTTCAGATTAAAAGCTTGTCTTTTATCTGCTGTCTTCATGTAATTAATTGAGCCGACAATAATTATACACATAACGATACTTAGACCAAACATTAGAATGTACCCTCTGAATTTTAACAACTCACAGTTTCTTTAGAAACACCACTAAGTAGCGACTTCTTGTCGCACCATAATATTTTACATTTGTTCAACTATCGTAAAACTTAGATTGATATGTTATTTACGAACAATACGTAAATATATTACTGCGATGTAATATCTATAATCTTACTATCAATTCGAATATGATTAATGTCTATCCATTTAACATCACTGGCTTCTCCATAATCACCAGAGTAAATTAGCCGATTTTTCTTAAATATATAACAATATTTTTCTTCTAAATATACATGAGTAGATCCTCCTACGGCTCCATTGTTTACGGAATACACTTCAATAATCTGTTTATTATTGGGTGAATCTACTGTATTAACTAATGTTATATCTGTAAAAATCAAACTTACAAACAAGGTAAACAACATTATAATTAAAAGCAGAACATATGAAATAGTAGATAAAAATTTAAATATTCCATGGGTTTCTTCAGAGTAAAATAATGGAAATATTAGCAATGATGGAACTATCAAGAATAATGGTACCGCAATAAAGTGATTTATATATATTACATATGTTATATATATGAGTAACAAATTGAAAAGCATAAGGAAGCCATTATGAATGCTTAAAGACTTAAGCTTACGAATAATTACAATAGCTATAATTGACAAAATAACATATATACTATAATAAATATTTTGTGCAGCATTAGATATAAAATAGAAACTATTTAAAGTCAATATACTACAAATCAATAGCACTATTCCTAGAATCCGAATTTTTTCTTCAAATAGTTTTTTTAAGTACATTTAGACCTCCTTTAAGTCCAAAATAATCACTCACAGCATTACCTATAATAAATGTAACGAACCAACTTATAAAATTAACCCAAAATTTATTTTTTTTAATCTTCCTTATAATACTCCCCCCCCCCATATTCGCATTATTTACCATTGTGTCTGAGTTTTATGAACATTGTGAAGTAAAATAAGTTCTAATTATGCTTATTTACAGCAGTTAAAGAAATAATTTATTGGGATTTCTCTACTACATAAATGATGTTCATGCCACAGTCAAGCATTCCTTGGAGTTTTGTAAATTCAATTTCTTTCTTTACAATAAGTTCCCAAAACTCTTTGTCTTGTCTTGCATTTTCTATCGCTTCGTTTCCAGATTGAGAAAATATACCTGCTGAACTTTTTTCTACAGCCTTTACTGGAAAATTTGAAAAGAGAGTATCCATTTCAGAGCTTCTCATCATATGCACATAGTGCTTACTTGGGACAGGATAATGTTTTTCATCTTGAACTCCTGTATCAAATAACCATTTAGTTGCTTCAATTCCAAATAAGCTTTTTTCCTCCCGGATACCATCTAAATAAAATAATGATGCACCTATGAAACTCATGGCTCCGATAATCAGTTTACCTCCCGGTCTTAACACTCTAAGCATTTCTTCTATTCCGATTAGTTCCTTTTCAAGCAAATAGTTAATAACACCTCCTATGCAAACTACGCAATCAAATGATTCACTTTTAACAGTTGGCATATTAACTACATCCAATATGAGAAAATCTTTAATACGATTGTACAATGATAATTCTTTCATCTTTTCTTTATTAAATTCAATTTGATGAGATGATATATCGGCAACAGTAAGTTCTTTGCACATATTTACAATATCTTTCGTATATCTGCCTGACCCTGCTCCAATCTCAAATACGCAATCCGATGGTTTTATATACCTTTTTAGAATATCTAAATGAACACGATATAAAAGTTCTCCGTGTGCGTCCCTTTCCAGTCTAGTCCACTCTCTATCGCCATAATTGTCATAACGATTTCTGGGTATTTCAGGGTTGTAACTCATGAAAACATCTCCTTTGAAAATTTAACAATAAATTATCTGTAGTTCGAAATTTTATACAAGTGTCACACAATATAAACCAATGTAACCAATAATTATTCTTATTTTATTTAATTAGACCTATTGCTGAACTCCTCATTCTAATTTTTCAATTTACATTAACTAAATTTAGCCTCATTTTCTGTAAATTTTGATAATATAATAAGTTATAGTACCAAAAAGTATAATAAGTATTATTGGCAAAAACCAAATTCCTAAAGACTGTGTTTTTATACCTGAATATACAAAATAAGAAAACATAATAATAGTTTCCATTTTAACTAAAATTAACATGGTTTTTATATTAAGATATACAAACATTCCATTTTCCTCATTAGTTTTTACAGGAACATTCCAAATCGCAGGAAAAAATGACACAATAGTTAGTAATATATATAACACACTACTAATAATAGGTATTATCAATATTTCACTTTTATTTCCCCAACGGTCAACTATACCCGCTCCATTATAGTGACCAGGAATTTTATCTGGTAAATCACCCCATGAAACAATTAAATAGACCCATATTGAAAACAACAGAATAATTGTGATTAACTCTATAAAGATTTGCAACTTAGTATATTTCAATTTCATACCCTTATCTACTTGAAATAAGTCCATATTCAGCCCCCATTTTAATAACTGTGTGACAAAATTATTTTGTCTTAGTCCACGCCTCAGCTTTTCTATCAATATCTTTTATAAAATCATCCTTACCATCACCGTACCCATCAATATCATATTTGAATTTTATAGCTAGCTCCCTTTTTAACTCTCCATAGCTCCTTGCGTCACTTGGATGTTCATTCATATAATCTCTAAAATTTAAGTGCCTTGATATTTCAGGATTACCTGATTTAAACACATGAATATGATGTGTTCTATTATATAAACCCTTCATGAAAAATCTACGACCCTCTATTCCATATTCTCCTTTACATATATATCCCAACTTTTCCATTTCTCCATTATATTTATCAATGTTGTTTATGTCAGAAACCCCAATTAAAATATCTATTATTGGTTTTGCATATATACCTTTAATAGACGTGCTACCAATATGATATATATCAACTATTTCATCATTCAATACACTCATTATTTTTTCTATTTCTTTCAAATAATCCTCTTTCCATTTAGGATCATATGTAACTACTTCAATTTCCCTAACTTGTTTTTCTTTAATCATGTACTTCCCCTCCCTCAATATTAATATCTAAAGTAACTTTAAAAACACAACAATATTGTCTTAGTGTTGCATTAAATGTTTATCTAATTATACTATTTTTGTAGTAAATTGGATATAAAAAAATAGCAAGCTAACCTTTTAGGAAAGCTTGCTGTTTCTATTTAGTTATTTATTTTTATAATGGCAAATCTTTCTTCTTAAAAAAACTAATTCCAACAACATAAAGAATTACTCCAACAATCCAAGAACCTCACCTTTTTCAATTTCAAACGACACATCAAAAACACCTTTGTTGTCGCCATAGTCTTTTGTTAAATGATCAACTTTTAATATGGACATAAAAAATCTCCTTTTCTTTAAAATATTTTGAACTTGGTTTATGCAACAACTTGTTGTATGATAATATTATAGTAATGTAATTAAGTATCATCAACCAACAATTTCTTGCTAAATATTGGATTGTATAATTAGAATGGAGCGAAGTAAATGAAAAAACAACCAGCTATTACAGAGCAAACAAAACAAAATCTTACCGATGCATTTTGGCAACTCTATTGTGCCAAACGTATTGATAAGATAACAGTCAGAGAAATTACAACAAAGGCAGGATATAATCGTGGCACATTTTACGAATACTTTACCGATGTTTATGATGTGCTTGAACAAATTGAGGTTTCCCTCTTACCAATGGTTAAAGAATTGCCACCTATTGATTTTTCTCCAACCTCGTCACCACTTCCAATAGATGATTTTATAAAAATGTATGAACAACATAGTAAATACTACATTGTTTTACTGGGCGACAATGGAGACCCATCTTTTATCAGTAAATTAAAAAACAGTGTAAAACCAAAACTTCATCAAATGTTAATTGCTAAAGGTGCCACCGATACCTTCGAACTAGACTATACCCTTGAATATACTTTATCTGCAATGATTGGAATACTCAGCTATTGGTTTAGACAAGAAGATACACCCCCTACTGAAAAACTTCTAAATCTCATGTATGAAATAATGCGTGATGGTGTAATGAATAAGTTATCTAAATTATAATAAATGGAGGATTTAGAAATGAATAAAAAATGTTTATTGATAACACTAATTTCTATAAGTATATTTACAATAGGTTGTGCAAAAACAAAAGAGGCATTAACACAACCAGAGAATACCACTCAAGCTAAAACAGCTACTGTAGCCAAAACAAGTACAGAACCTTCAAAATCAACTAGTAGCAATGTTGCCAGTTCTAGTGGTGTTACTTATCAAATATCCAAAACCGTTTATACTAATAAAAATATAACTATAAATTATCCTCAAATCACTAATTTAGGTGATACTACTAAACAAAAATCAATTAATGAAATTCTAAAAAGTGAAGCCTTGAAAGTTCTAGACTATTACAAGGATAATACTACTGAATTATCTTTGGACATTAATTGCACTATCAAATACAATAGCGAAAATCTATTAAGTGTACAATATGAAGGTATAGGTTATGCTAAAGGTGCAGCTCATCCAAACAATCTATTTTACACAACAAATATAAATCTTGATAAAGGAACAAGACTAAGATTAGCAGACATTATTAAAATCAACGAAAACCTTGTTAATAAGTTTAAGGGTGGTAGCTATAAATCTCAACTGGATGACCCAGATCAATCCCTTAAGGCTGCTGCTAAAGAAAGCGTGCAACAGTTAACTACAGCTGACCTAATTAAAAACTTTAACAATGCTGATTCCTTAGACAATATAGGCACTGTAAATCAGTCTGATACATTTACTTATTTCACAAAAGATTCTTTAGGCATCAGTGTACCTATTAGTGTCGCCACAGGAGACCACGCGGAATTTGAAATAAAATATCAAGACATACAAGATAATATAAATGCTCAAAATAAATATTTACTACCATAATAGTAAATATATTTTATGAATATATAATATAATAGCAACTGTTTGCCTACAATGTATGCGAACAGTTGCTATTATAACGTTATAAATACATTTTTTAATTGTCATACACTTAGTTATTAGATATTTATGTTTAAATGTCCCGTTTTTCAAATACTAAATAACCAACAAAGCAGAATATTATAGAATATATAGCTGATAACCCAATAGCATAAGCAAGGGTTGTACCTTCAACTGCTGATCCGAAGGTAACATAGCTAGAAAAATTAGACAATCCGAAAGGAAGATATTTACCCCAGCTAAAAAATATAGCTAATTGTTGCGCAATGCTGCTACCAACTAAAAGCAAGAATAATGAAAATCCAGTTGCAATTGAGCGAGAACGAGATACTGCTGAAATTGCAAACGCCAATATTACATATACGAGCACAGTAAGAAAATTAAGCCCGAAAATAATAATTGTTTTTAATGCAGCTGGCATGTATATTATACTATTACTTGTCCAAAACATTTCTTTTGTTCCCATGCCATCGAATCCGAAAAGTATCCCCAGCATTATAAAATTAATCAAAAATGTTGTTACTAAAAGTACGAGACCATAAATTATTATAGCCAGTAATTTTGCAGTAAGAATCTCTGAGCGCTTATAAGGACGTGATACCATCATTTTCATTGTGCCCTCAGAAAATTCGCCCGCAACTAAAGCTGAACAAGCTATTATTAACATAAGTGCAATAATTTGACTAAAACTTCCAACAATCTCTGAGCTTCTTAACCAAATGCTTTTTTTAGCTTCTGGTTTGATATCATTATTAATTCTATATTCGCCTTCTGCTATAGTTTTTTTAATTGAGCCTATCATCATTTTTGAGCCTTTATTTGTATCATTCTCAGCCTGTTTTAGCTGAGTTTTTTGTAAATCAACATTTTTTTGTAATTCTTGTTTCCAATTTTCAGAAACAATAATAGAATCTGCAACCTTTTGAGATACAGTGTAATATTTAAAAATACCAGTTGCAGCTATTATAATTAAAATCATTATAATCAACATTATTTTTGTAGAAAGTCTTTTCCATAACTTCGTATTTTCTATTGAAACAAGTGTAAAAAAACTACCCATATTATTTCCCCTCCCCTGTAAGCTTCATAAATACATCCTCAAGTGATTGACTCTCTTGTTTATCCATACCCAAAATAGCTATACCTGCTGAAGTTAATGTTGTAACTATTTCAGGAACACGATCCTTAGTTGTTTCAACATGTACTCCATCACCTAAGAGACTGCTATTTATATTCACACTTGTTAGTAGTGAAACTGCCTTTTCATTATTATCAGATTTCAATATCAGAACTGTTTTATCATCATCTTGTGTCATACTAAGAAGTTCTTCAACGGATTTTACCATTATAATTTTACCCTTATGAATTATGCCAACACGGTCGCACATCTGCTGCATTTCACCTAAAATATGACTAGAAACAAACACTGTAAGACCAGTTTCTGATGAGAGCTTTCGAAGTAGCATACGCATATCCTTGATTCCTGCTGGGTCAAGGCCATTTGTAGGCTCATCAAGTATTAAAAGTTTTGGACTATGTAATAGTGCTTGAGCAATACCTAGGCGTTGCTTCATACCTAGAGAGTAAGTTTTTACCTTATCCTTTATTGCTCTCTCAAGATCCACAATTTTCACTACTTCATTAATTCGGGCTTGATCGACCCCCTCGTATATTTTCGCAAATATTTTGAGATTATCAAGCCCAGACATATATGTATACATATCAGGATTTTCAACTATGCACCCAATGTTGCGCATTGCTCCTTTAAAATCCTCTTTTACGGAACATCCTCCCACATAGATATTTCCCTCAGTAATTTTGGATAATCCCACAATCATCTTAATAGTAGTAGATTTTCCAGCTCCATTAGGTCCCAGAAACCCAAATATTTCTCCCTTTTTAAGTTCAATTTCAATATCTGAAACGATTGTACGCTTACCAATTACTTTTTTTAATTTTTCTATTTTTAATACTTCATTAGTCATAATATGCCTCCCCCAATTAATATTTTGATTTATATAAGTGAATTATTTTTATTCCTTATAAAAGCATTGCAATCATTAATTTTCTATTAATGGTTAAACCTACCTCATAAATGATAACATAAAAGATAATCTATATAAACAATTATGCATGAAAAGTAAAAAAACGGTCATCATCGGTTTGTAACGTAAATATATACTATATTGCATAGGAATCAATGATTATAGATCCTTTCTAGAATAAATATGAATAGATATACTCATAGAGATAAACCCAATGAGCAACGCAAAAAAATAAGGAAGCAAATTTTGAATTGCCTGTGGAATCGAAATTTGTAGGCTAATATCTTTAGAATTTAACCACTTTAATATATTAGGAACTACAGCAATGGATATAAAAATAATGAATACTGATATATATTTTGTTTTTTCATAACCAAACTTATATTGGGCTGGTATGATGAACGCCCAAAATATTGTAATAATTAAAAGTGACAATCCGAAAGTAAATATATTCAATTGCTCGATACCCATAGGAACAACAAACGCCGTAATTGTGTATACAATATAGGTACAAATGAAAATTACCAAAATAGATATATACTTTGCTTTTACTAACGCCTTTCGTGTATATGGAGTTGCACAAAGTAATGCAGACCCTTTATATTTTTCCTCTGCCACTGACACCGTAGCAAATAAAAAATGTTCATTGTAAAGTGCAGCGATGAAAAAGCCCAAGAAACCCGCACTACTAAGTTTCACACTAGCAGTCACAAAAATAGGACCCCCAATTGCAGTAATAATCAAAACTACCCAATACTTTTTAATCAATATAAAATCTTTCCGTACAAGATTAAACAACATCTTCATTACCTCCTATATAGGTAAGCATTATATCTTCAATAGTTGGTCTTTCAATTACTACACCCTTCATCTGCGCGCGAACAGCACTTTTTTTATTTGTCACACCTTCAAAGCTATATTCCGTTTCATGAAGTGTTAAAAATAATTTTCTTGTTTGTTCATTAATAAGCGTCTTATCACCCTTGACTAAGCCATGTGTGTCTAATAACATGTCTTTTTCTTTACTAAACACGATTTTGCCATTATCAATTAAAAGCAATACATCAGCTACTTTATCAAGATCAGACGTGATATGAGTGGAGAAAAACACACTTTTGCCTTTTTCCCTCATAAACTCTAATAATATATCCATAAGTTCATTTCGCACTAAGGGGTCAAGTCCACTTGTAGGCTCGTCCATAATTAACAAATCTGCGTGATGTGAAAGTGCCACTGCAATAGAATACTTCATCCTCATACCTTTAGACAAAGTAGAAATTTTTTGATTTAATTTCAACTTAAAACGGTTTATATATTTTTTGAAAACTACTTCGTCCCAATTTGAATATGAAGCAGCTATAATTCTTTTCATTTCCAAGATTGTCATCTCTTCATAGAAATAACCCTCATCCAATACAACCCCTATATGATTTTTTAATTCCCTCTCATTTTTATCAATTTCCTTGCCAAATAACTTAATACTACCAGCATCCTTTAGCACAAGTCCAAGTATTGACTTAATAGTTGTGGTCTTTCCAGCACCATTTATACCAATAAAACCAGTAATACAGCCTTCTTGCAAAGAAAAACTAACATTATCAAGGCAAAAATCACCAAAGTCTTTTTTTAATCCATTCACTTCTAAGATATTATTCATTCCTCATCCTCCTCTTCAAATAATAAATCCATCATAGAATATAATTCACTTTTTGAGATTTTAAGAGTTCTTGCTGTTTTCCAAACATCTGAAAGTTTTACTTCAACCATATGCCTCTTTGACTCCTGCAAAAGCTCAAGGTTTTCTGACGCTACAAATGATCCCTTTCCGACTTTAGTTATAATAAAACCTTCTAATTGAAGTTCATCATATACTCTTCTAGTAGTAAGAACACTTACACGTAGATCATTTGCAAGGGCCCTAATTGATGGAAGAATTTCACCCTCTTTTAATTCACTGCAAAATATTGCATCCTTAATTTGCTCTTTTATTTGTTGATACAACGGTTGGTCAGATTGATTTGCGATAATAATTTTCATTGAGACTCCCTCTCTTTGTTTATAACTGTTAATGTGTTTAATACACACTATACACACCATGTACGCTAAATACATTGTATTTAAATATTAGCCTATTGTCAATAACTATTTTTCTGAAATTTAAAATAACAAAAGATACCCTGCTTCTAAGGTATCTTTTTATTAGAATTATAGAATTTAGAATTTTACAACTTTTTAAACTGAAAAAGTAAACTATTGAACTCGATTCTCTACCTTTTAGTATTTTTGGTTTCCTTTATTTCCTTTTAATTTCATAGTAGCAAGTACATCCTCACATCTTTTTGCTAAATTTTTATTGTTAATATTTTTCTTAACCTTTTCAAGTGGTTCAATTAAATCTAAAATAGGCATAATTTCCATAGCGGTCACTACAACCTCAATATCTGTTTCTGAAGGATTATTCAACAAAATTTCGTTTAATATCTTAAAATTTTGATCTATAGAAAATATTTTTGATCCTGTGTCAATAGATTTATTTTTTATGATTTCAATTATTGATTGCTTATCCATTAAATCTGATATAGCAAAAACAGAAGAATTTTTCAACTTCGCATCTTTCGTGTTATTTATGATATTTGAACACAAGCTTATAAATTTATCTTTGTTTACCATCTTATTATCTTTTAAATACTGAACTGTAGCCTTTATTGCTGCTGATACTTTAGTTGTTGATTGGGTCTTATAATTTGCAAGTATGTTTTCTGAAATTGCGTAAGCTTCTGTTGAATTAACTTTACTTAATTTCTTTAAAGCTTGAAAAGCTATATCATCATTTTGTGTTGTTAAACTTTTTAATAAATCTACATCTATTTCAGTAAAAGTTGTATTAGCAATTATTTTAACTTTAACTTCCTTTGGAATATTTTGTTTTAGCAACTTTATAAGCTCATCTTTCTCATCTTTATTAGTATTTGTTTCATTTTTAGAGGTATATAAATCAACCATCATTTCTTGAATTATTATAGGATTTGTTTTATCACTTATAATTTTAATTATTTCTGCATTTTCAAATTCATTTTTTCTATTGAATAATTCTACGGCATATGGCATAAGTGCATCGCTGGCATTTTTCATTGAATTTGCTATATACTTAGCATCCTCTAGAATTTGTTTCTTACTTAATTGTTTTATTTTATCTGGGCTTGTTATACTAACTTTAACTGCTGAACTTTTAATTGTTTTATCAGAATTTTTTAAACCGATATTAACTGCTACAATTAATAACGTCACACAAATAATTCCTAGTAAAGTTAATTTTGATTTTTTTAACATTATACGCCCCCCTGTGATTGTATATTAGGTAATCAGTATGAATATTTTTTCTTATAGTGTAATTATACACAATAAGGATATATTTTCAACTGTTGTTGTAAAATATATTAAATTGAATATAAAAAGACACCCATTTACAAGGTATCTTCGCTTTTAGACTTATAAAATTTTCTAGACTGAAATAGCAAATATAGTATTACAATAATCATTGTATTCCCATTAAGCGCACATATAAAAATCATTATTATAGGAACTATAATTCCAATTATTTTATTAGTATTATTTCTTACAATGCTATATAATCTATAAGAAAAATACATTATTGTAATAAATATTAAATCGTAAAACAGCTTAATAAAATCTATGATAGCTTTGCTTTCAACAAACTTTGTTATATATTCATTTTCAATTACTAACGTTGCCAATAATATTATTGTAGATATTATAAGTTTGATTGCATATTTTTTTACTTTTTCTTTAGTTAAATCTAATTTCAAGTCATCTTTCATTTTCATTATTCTCCTTATCATTTGCATATTTAAAATAGTTATTTGAATTTAATAATACCCTACTTAAACCAAATTGAATAGAAAAATTAATATACAATACAATAGAATTTTTTATTTTAAAAGTCATGTAACGTTTTAACAAAATATGTGACTAATTATATGAAAGGGGGATTTCAGTGAAGCAAATAGAGAATTTTTATATAACTTACAAGAAAGATGTTTACATGTATCTGCTTTCTCTTACTCATAATCCTAGCCTTTCAGAAGATTTATTGTCAGAAACCTTTGTGGCTTCAATATCATCTATTGGAAATTTCAAAGGGCAATCATCAGTAAAAACATGGCTCTTTTCTATTGCTAGAAATCTATGGTTTCAAAATATTAGGAAAGAAAAACATACAATTGAATACAATGATCTTTTAGAATTGTATGTATCAGATAATATAGCTGAAAAATTAATTACAAATGAAGTTTTAAAAAAAATCACGAGTTTATTATTAGAAAAAGATAATCGTACTCAAAAAATAGTAAATATGCGAGTGGAGGGCTATAGCTTCGGTGAAATTGCGAGAGAGGTAAATATATCAGAAAGCTCAGCAAGGGTTATTGATTTTCGCACAAAAAAATGGATAAAAGCCATATTGGAAAAGGAGGAACTATGTTGAAAATATCTTGCAATGTAATACTTGATTTAATACCACTTGTAAAAGATGGGGTTGCAAGTGATGATAGCACTATAGTAGTTAATGATCATATTAAAAACTGCGAGAGCTGTAAATCTGAATTTGAAACAATTGAAGTAGCTCAGTCGCATGAATCATCCATTAAAGATAAAAAAATAGTTTTTGCTATGAAAAGAAGTATTTTTGTAACACAAATTATAATCCTTATGGCAGGCAGTATTCTTGGCGTTGCACTTACAAATTCTATGGGACAGTTTTACAACTTTATAATAATGCCTATTATTGGTGGTATTTCCGTTTTCGCCTTTAAAAAGAAATGGTACTTCACTCCTCTTGCGATTTTTATAATTTCCTATTTATGGCAAACTATTATGGACATATTCACAGTAGGATTTCTTTGGATTGATTTATATAAGTGGTTATCTTACAGTATAATATATTCTATTCTAGTTGTACTAGGTATTATCATTGCAAAACTTCTAAAATTTGCATTTAAGAAAGAAAGGTGAATATAGTGAAAAATAAAAAAAAGCTACCATTTAAAATACTTGCAGGAATAATAGCACTAGCACTTATTTTCTGCATACTTCTTTTAACTAATGGTCTTGTTGGTAATCCAATATCAAGAATATTTGCAAATAAAGCCATGAAACAATATGTCAATAAAAACTATTCATCCCTGGATCTTGAAATAGGAACAATAGAATATAATTTTACAGATGGGGCTGGATCATATATGGGAAAAGCTAAATCTAAAACAAGTATTGATACCAAATTCGATATTTATTATCGCAATGGTAAAGTTCAAAGGGATGACTATAAAACTGCAGTATTAGGTATGTTTAATACAACACAAAGACTTCAAAAGGAATATTCTGCTGCTGCAAAAGACATCCTTGTCAAAAAACTTAAATATAATAATCTCACTGTTGGTGTAGGCTTTCAAGAGGGTAAATCCAAACCTAAGCTGGATGTGAAATTTGACAAATCCTTATTCAGCAATGCATATGTCTTAATTAATTTTAATTCATCGGATGATTCCATTGCTGCCATTGCAAAGGTTCTAACTGATATAAATAAGGTATTTGTAGACAACGATTATAATTTCAATAAATATAGCTTACAGATTCAAACTGGTTCTACAAATTACATTATGGTAGAGAATGTTACCCCTGCCGATATTGAAGGTGATGAGCTTTTAAATCTACTCCAAAAGTCTAAGAATAAGCGTAGTGAAAGCGGAATGATTGTTCATTATATCAATACGAACCCTTCCAAATAATAAATGTTATAATAACACAATAGTAAAAAATCCTCTGGAAATCCAGTGGATTTTTTATTTTACAATTATATTATGATGTGATATAGTTTAATTATATTATGTCACGCCGTGACATATCATAGCTAGACTTAATATAAATATGGAGGAGTTATATGGATAAAATATTTAAAACCTTCTTGCCTATGACAGAAACCGCTTATTATATTTTGTTATCCTTAGGGTCACCTAGACACGGTTACGCAATAATACAACATGTTGAGGAGATAACAAAGGGTAGAATTAAATTAGGATCAGGAACAGTTTATGGAACCCTTACAAAGCTTCAAAATAAGGGAGTAATTTCAATTTTTTCTGACGAAAAAAGACGTACTGTCTATGAAATAACTGAAATTGGTAAAAAACTTATCCTTGCAGAAATCGAGAGAATTAAAGAAATTTATGAAAATGCGATGAGATTTGAGGGGGATTTTTATGAGTAAAAGTGTATTTAGACCATTTTGGAGCCTTGATATTATAGAAACCGAAAATTGGTTAAAAGATATGTCCACTAAAGGATATTGCTTCAAAAAAATTGAATCTCTAACTAAAGTATTTGTTTTCGAAAAAGATGAAATGGACAAAATACATTATAGAATTTGTCACCATAAAACAGCAAGTAATGTTGCTTCGCAATCATTACGTACAAACGGATGGTATAGTGTTTTCTCAAAAGGGAAATGGAGTATACTTGCAAATAAAAATGATGAATCTCAAATAAAAATACACCCTTCAAGAGAAAGTCTATTAAATAGAAGTCGTATTATAAAATACTCTATAGGAACGCTATTCGCAATGTGGTTTGTAATGTCCCTTATGCCAATGTTTTTTCTTGGGGAGCTCCTTTTTAATTTTAATGATGTTGCTTTAAACAGTACATTTATGCCAGGTGCCAAATTATCAATGATAATAATCTTGTTAGTTTTAATATTATTAGTTTACATTATGATAAATCTTAATAAATCTGATAAAAAACTTCGCAGCGAGGATGGTTTAGATTCGAATTTAGGTTCCATATTACCTATAGACACAATTTCAGATTATAAATCGGAGAGAAAATTACGTAAAGATGGTAAAGCTATTAAGAAAATTAAACTAGGTTGGTTTTATTCCCCTGATAAAACAGAAGAATGGCTTGAGATCATGGAAAAGAAGGGTTATAACCTGTATAGAATGAGCGGAACAGGTAATACTTTTTACTTTTCGATTGGCGAACCAAGAAATGTTAAATATTCTTTAGATTTTCAAATTAATGTACCGGACAGCTATTTTGAAATTCATAATTCTAACGGGTGGAAAATGATATTTACAACTTCTTCAAAGTTTATAAAACATACATTATGGGGAAAAGAGTATTTTGATGAAAAGCCAGATTTATATTCAGATGCTAGTCATATACTTAAACAAGCAAGAAAACAATGTATATTTTATTGCATTTTGTTTACACCACCGCTTATAATGTATCAATTTATTCTCAAGTCAAATATAAAAATGTATTTCAAAGGTATTCCCATATACTGGCCAGCCTTAATAATATTTTCATTGGCCATACTTCAATTTTTGGTTTTTATTATAAAATCTTTAGGTTATTATTTAAGAACTAAAAAGAAAATAAGTTAAATTATTAGTGGTGTTGTATCTGAGCGCAATCTTTAAAATTTAATTTTATAAGAATTACAATTTTATGTGTGCTGAAACAACACCTTATTTAATACATGTATCCCAACTTATCTAAATATCCATCTTTCCAAACTTTGTTTCCTGTTTTTTTTATCATTAACTCTTTAATTACTTCTTCTCCAATACCTAATGTTTTATGCTCATCTATCTTAATCCACTTACATCTATTTTTTACACTTGTGAAATTATTTTTTACATATAATGCTTCTATATCAGTAAATAACAATAAAAAATCTAATTTATGTGTTATCGAAAAATCTTTTATTGTTTCTAATAATTTAGAACCAATACCCTTACCTCTATGCTCTTCACTAATGCAAATGTCTACTATACCTAAAACGTTTATAGTGATACCATTTAAATTCATTACTCTATAATCTAATCCTACCTGACCAATTAAAATATCTTTTTCAAATGCTAAATATCTAAAGTGAGGCAATTGCTTATAATATATTCTATCCTTCGGATAAATACCTGGAAAACTTTCCGTCAATAAATTTAATATCTTTTTTTCTAATTCACTAGTAATATCATATTCATTTATTTTTATAATTTCCATATTTTAAACCTCCCTTTAAATTTACAGTCATTATAACATATCAGTATTCTATAAAAATTATTCTCATTTAACTTCGCCCAAATTTTGTTGACATTAAATTCTAATTCGTATATACTGTATATATAGTATATATACGCTATGCACGAAGGAGTTAAATATGAATATTATAATTTCTAATTCATCACAGCATCCAATTTATGAGCAAATAGTAACTCAAATTAAAACTGCCATTATGAAGGAGGAACTCACGCAGGGAGATGCCTTGCCTTCTATAAGAAGTTTAGCAAAAGAGCTTCAGATAAGTGTTATAACAAGTAAGAGAGCTTATGAAGAACTTGAAAGAGAAGGTTTTATTGAAGCTGTTCCTGGAAAAGGTTCCTATGTTTCTGGTCAAAACAAAGACCTAATAAGAGAAAAACGATTAAAAACTATAGAAGAAAACCTAGCTGCAGTCGTAACTGAAAGCAAACTTCTAAATTTAAGTTTAGAAGAATTACAAAGTATGCTAGAACTTTTGTATATTGAAGAAAATTAATATTAAATCAACTTTAAAACCGTTATTATATTTTACCGAACTAATTAAGGAGGAATAACCATGGATAATATCTTAGAAATAAAAAATCTAACCAAATCCTACAAGGATTTTACTTTAGATAACCTAACTTTTAATGTTGAAAGAGGTTCTGTAATGGGATTTATAGGCCCAAATGGTTCAGGCAAGAGCACAACTATAAAACTTATAATGAATCTTATTAAAAAAAATAGTGGAGACATAAATGTTTTTGGACTTGATAACTCAAAACATGATAAAGAAATCAAACAAAAAATTGGTTTTGTTTATGATGAAAATTATTTCTATGAAGAATTGAACATTATAGAAATGAAAAATATCCTCCGCCCTTTTTATAAAAGCTGGAATGACACCTTATTTGAAAAATATGTAAAAGAATTTGAATTGCCTAAAAAGAATAAAATTAAAACTCTGTCAAAAGGAATGAAAATGAAACTTTCTTTAGTATTTGCCCTTTGTCATAATGCAGAACTTATTATTATGGATGAACCCACCTCAGGCCTTGATCCAGTCTTCAGAAGTGAACTATTGGATATTTTATATAATATAATTCAAGATGAAAATGTAAGTATATTCTTCTCAACTCACATAACTACTGACCTTGAAAAGATAGCGGATTATATTACATTTATCAATAAAGGCAAATTAGTTTTCTCCCAAACTAAAGACGAAATTGTTGAAAATTATGGAATAGTTAAGGGAAGTAAAGACCTTTTAGATAATGATACACGGCGTGAATTCGTAAGTATAAAAGAAACTAATTTTGGATTTGAGGCTCTAACAAAGGATATTATTAAAGCAAGAAAAATATTTTCAGGTAAAGGCATTATTGAAAAAGCATCGCTTGAAGATATTATGGTATATACAGTTAGGGGGAATGGTTAATGTTAATCTTAGATCTGATAATAAAGGATATTCTTATTCAAAAAAAGACTATTATATATGCTTTTCTTTGTTCTATTTTACTATCAATTTCTTTTTCTTCCCTTAGGATTATTGGATTAGGATTGTATGTGTTATGTCCTATGATGACAGCCTATTTCTTTATATCTTATGCAGTAACCTATGATGATAAAAATAAAAGTGAAGTTTTATTAAATAGTTTACCAATTAAAAGAGCTGATATTGTTATTTCAAAATATATATCACTTTTTGTATTTGCGGTTATAGGGGTTATTTTTTCTATTATAATTGGCTTCATATGGAAAATCACTTGGATTCCTATAGATGTGGTCTCAATTTCTTTAGTAAATATTGTTTTAGTTTTTATGTCTGTATGTATAATGGGTGCTATATTTTTTCCACCGTATTTTAAATTTGGATTTTTAAAAACTAGAATATTTAATATGTTAATCTTTATGGCGTTGTTTTTTTTACCACTGAATGCTGTACCCTTCGCTATTGAAAATCCAAATAATCCTTTTGTGCAGAAAATTAGTTATTTTATAAATAATACTTCTAGTTTTACACAAAATTCTTTAGCATTAGCAACTGGCGTCATTTTCTTCGTAATCTCACTAATGATCTCCATATGTATTTATAATAATAAAGAGTTTTAAACTATTATCATTTAATGCTATTAAACAGTGAGGGGGAACATTTAATGTTAAATTTAATAATAAAAGATATTGTTATTCAAAAAAAGACCTTTTTGTATGCTTTTATTCTTGCTGTACTTTCATCCATCAATTTCATGAATCCGGGTCCTAATAGTTTTTTTTTATATGTGTTCTCACCTATATTCATTAACTATATGTTCATAAATTTTGCATTAAGTTATGATGATAAAAATAAAAGTGAAATTGCTTTGAATAGTTTGTCAATTAAAAGAAATGACATTGTTATAGCAAAATATATGTCTATTTTTGCATTTGCTGCTATAGGCATTATTTATTCTATCTTAATTGGCTTTATAGGAAAGATTGCGGTTCTTTCAATGTTTACTACAACAATTACTTTAAATAATGTTGTTACAATTCTAACATGTGGGTGCATATATAATTCCATCATTTTTCCTATATATTTCAAACTAGGTTATATGAAATCGCAAATATTCACTGTTATATTGATTACCTTAATAATGATAGCATTTAGTAATCCAAATAATATTGTACAGCAGAGATTTATTCAATTTATAAGCAACACCTCAAGTTTAACACAAAATTCTTTAGCTCTAATAATAGGCTTACTATTCTTTCTAATTTCTCTAATGATTTCAATACACATTTATAATAATAAGGAATTTTAAACTATGCTCACTAATACTATTAACAAATTAGAATGGAGGGGTTTTCAGTGAAAACAAAGAAATTTTTGAACATTATTACTCGCAATTTTCATATTTACAAAATGAGTTGTACAATATTTCTTTTTAGTATATGGGCACTGCTTAGTATCTTAGGAAATATATTTGGTATGGTTTATTTAGTTCTCGCATTTTTACCAGCTCTTGTTTGGGGAATACTTTTTACTAATGATAGGGAAAATACTGATTTATAACAAATAGTGTTTACTTTATTTACATTTAATGATACTATACTGTAAACAATGATTTTGTATATTAAAGATATGTTAATATAATAGCAATTATGGAAATTAAGATTATTATAATACTTAAGAGAGCTGATATTTGGTGAAAATCAGTGTGTTGTATAATTCCTCCACTTCCATAGCAATAGGCTAAATTTAAAAAGGTTTGTGTCCTTTATTTCACATAAAGTGGTCATATGTAAATATGACAAATTGAGTGGTACCGCGGGAGTTTAACTCTCGTCTCTATATTTTTATAGAGACGAGAGTTTTTTGTTTTTTAAAGATTTCTAATCCATTAACAATATCATAAAAAAATTAGGAGGCTGCGTATTATGTTAGATTTAAATTTAATTAGAGAAAATACTAAAGAGGTTGAAAAGGCACTTTCAAAGCGTATGGATAAAATAGATTTTACTGAGCTTCTCCAATGGGATGAGGAACGAAGAAAATTAATATTTGACATTGATGTCTTAAAAAATAAAAAAAATCTAGTATCGAAAGAAATTCCTGAACTTAAAAGAAAAGGTGAAAATATTGAAAGTTATTATTTACAAATGAAAGAGGTCTCAAGTACTATAAAGATTTTTGAAGACAGATTGACTCCCCTTGAGGAAAAAATAAATGCCTTCCTACAAGCCTTACCCAATTTGCCAGATGATGATGTAGTAGCTGGAGGAAAGGAAAATAATAAGGTTATAAGAGAATGGGGTAAAAAACCTGATTTTAAATTTATTCCTAAGGATCATGTGGAGCTTGTAACAACACATAATTTAATAGACTATGAACGAGGAGTAAAGCTTGCAGGAAATGGTTTTTGGATTTACAAAGGTGATGGTGCTCTTCTTGAATGGGCTCTTCTTAATTACTTTATAGAGCAGCACATAAAGGATGGTTATGAATTTATTTTACCTCCACATATTTTAGAATACGAATGTGGTTTAACAGCAGGTCAATTCCCTAAATTTCAGGATGAAGTTTTTAAGGTCACTGATAATAAAAATAAAGAAAACATCCAGTTTCTACTTCCAACAGCTGAAACCGCATTAATTAATTTGCATCGAGATGAGATTCTAAAGGAAGAAGAGCTACCAAAAAAATATTTTTCATATACCCCTTGTTATAGGGTGGAAGCAGGCAGTTATAGAACATCCGAAAGAGGAATGATTAGAGGACATCAATTTAATAAAGTAGAGATGTTTCAATATACTACGCCAGAAGACTCAGATGCTGCCTTTGATGAACTTTTAGGTAAGGCAGAAAGACTTGTTCAAGGATTAGGACTTCATTATCGTGTGAGCAAATTAGCTGCAAAAGATTGCAGTGCATCTATGGCAAAAACTTATGATATTGAAGTATGGATTCCCAGCATGAATGAATATAAAGAAGTAAGTTCAGCATCAAATGCTCGTGATTATCAAGCACGACGTGGAATGATTAGATTTAAAAGAAATGGCAATAAAAAGACTGAGTACGTTCATACTTTAAATGCCTCTGGTCTCGCTACAAGTAGATTACTTCCTGCGATTGTAGAACAAATGCAACAAGCAGATGGTAGTATTCTTGTTCCAGAAGTATTAAGAAAATGGGTGGGTAAAGACAAACTATAGTAATTACAACTTCTTTTATTTTAACTGAAATATGATAAAAATCCTGTTAACTTTAGAAGTTAACAGGATTTTTATTCTAATATTTATTAATTTTCAGTTTTTACATTTCTCATATATATTCTAAAAACAAGCTCTTCTAAGATATTAAACGCACTTGTGGTTATTAAGTATATACCCACCGCAATTGGAGCTGCTTTAGCAACAAATAAACCAACTACAGCCATTACTATAATATTACTCTTACTAATTGTAGCCTGCCCTTCCATTTTTAAAAAAGGCACATATGAAAGCAAGCTTGGAGCTAGTGATACAATCACATATATCAGTGGAACTATGAAATAACTGTCTGAAACCTTAATGCTCGCTACCCATGGTATAAGAAATGTTCCTACACTTACAGGGATTTTATTAAATAAACTCCACATAGTCATTAATATAGGCAGTTGTAATAACGTCACTAAACATCCCAGCATACCTTTTGCACTTTGGACAGAATGTTTTTTAACTTCTACTTCAAGTTTATCTTTATCATTTTTATATTTTTCCTTAATTTCTTGCATTTTTATAGCCATCTTTTGCTGCTGTTGCATGGACTTCTTTTGTTTAAACGACATTGGTGATAGTGCTAATCTCACACCAATGGTAAGTAAAACTATTGCCAGTCCCCAATCACCAGTAAAACTAAAAATCGAATTTAATAACCCACTTAAAAAATTGAAAATGATGTTCATATTAATCCTCCTTGGAAGAATTTTTGGCTAAAACATCATTTCAATTTTAAATCGTACTAAATATATCCATATACCGTATTTTTCATAAATTATACAATCTTCTGGGCGTAGTTTCTTTATAAAACCAAGCCTCGCAATCAAAACATTTCTTGTAATATTTTCCTCAGCTTTACGCTTAAAATTTTTGTAGGAGTATATAGTATAAGATATTATGCCAGCAAAACCTATCACTAAAAACATTAACTGAATTAAATTTACTAATTCATAATTCAACTTACACTCCCCCTAATTTATTATTTCTAATATTATAACATATATTAGATAGTTATTACATTTATAATTATCGAAGGAATTCATGATGAATTTTCCTGACTACTTTTTTTTATAACGGGTATCATAATAAATGAAATAACACTCACTATTATAAGCTGATCTATGATTATTCCTTAATGATTGATTAATGTCCAGTTTTGTATATTGTTAAAGTTTTATCAAAATAATCACTTATTAACCCTATGAACATTTACAATCTAAGCAAAAAGTGGTAAATTGATGTTAACAAAATAAATTCAAGGGGGCTAAAATAATGAAAAACAAACTAACGAAAAGATTAACTTTATCAATGGTTACACTCGTATTTGTTTTAACAACAGTTTTTACAACTCTAACATTTGCGGCTACTCCTAACATAATTTCAAATGTTGAAACTCAACATTTGGCAAATGCAACAAATAATCGAGTAGTTTATACTTATTTACCTAAAACCTATTTCGAAGAACAATTCAAAAGCATAGGTGGAATTGATGCAATTAAAAATAATCATACCGTAATACTAACTAATAACACTATTTCATCAATTTCTAATGCTATAAAAAATGCAGCACCAGAAGCTGTTACTTTGGGAATAATACGAAGTAATGTACTAGTAAATTGTAAAAGTTTAAGAACCCAACTTACCGAAGCGTCAGCTTATGATGATTGGTGTATAATATTAACAACAAATTATAGCATATCAAAAACTAGCACTAGTATTTCTCCAACATATGATAAACTAGAATCTCTTAGAGTTCAGTATGAAGTTGGACAATAATTTTTTATGTAATTATAATAATAAAAAAAGGATGGATAAATAATAAAATTTATCTATCCTTTTTTTATTCCATTAAAATATTCCTTTTTCTGTTAAATATTTTTGTTGTTGTTTTCTTCTATTTTTTTAACTTCTTCAATAATCTCTTGAACGGTCTCCACTAATTCTTCACCAACTTTTCTATACTCAATTTCAAATTTTCCATCCTGATTTTTCATAAAGTACATTAACGAATAATAAATAGGTTTAAATTTATCCTTCAAATTAAACTCACTTTCATTAAAGAGTTTAAGTAGATAATTGTATTGTTTTTTAGCCATTAGTAATATGAAATATTCATTTATCGTCTTATTATATTTGTCTGAATTACTAGCAAATTTGAAGAATAAATTAACTTGTTCATATTCATCTAAACTGTATTCATACAATTCTTTTGCTTTTAATTTATCCATATACTTAATCTCTTTTTCTTCCAGTTGCTTTCTATTGCACCAGCTTTCAAGAAAAGATACAATTCCTTTGACCTTGGCTTTTTCTTTTTCTCCTCCAAACCTCATTAAATACCATATGTTGAAAAATGGTTCTTTGATTTGGTACATATAATTTTTCTCATTTACAGGTATTTTATTTATTATTTGATTTTTTTCTAGCAAATTTAGTTGTGCTGATACTTCTTTGCTTTGCATCCTTATTTTTTTAGATATTTCTTTTGTAGTTATGGCTTCCCAGCTTAAGGCTATAATATCGACAATTTCCTGCTGCACTGGAGATAAATTATCCATTTTGCATTTATAAATTGGCGTTACTCTATCTATTAACGTTTGTAATTCTTTAAAGGTAGACCTGTCTCCATCTTCCATAAAAATATCAAAAATTAATATGATGATTCTTGGCACACCATTGGTTAATCTTCTTAAGGCTTCTATTTTTCCATTATTGTTTGTAAGTACCTTATTTATTTCATTGTTTTCAGAAATTTCACCTAATTTTTCAAGGAATTCCTTAGTTTCTTCTTCATTTAAACCTTTTAATTTTATTTGCTTGAAGAAGTCATAGAACGGTTTATTATAATCCACAGTAAATCCTAAAACCTCTGAAGATGCTCCTATAATTCTAATTTCAGCAGAAGTTAAAAGAATTTCTCTAAGCTTTTGCTGCTCATAAATTTTAAACTTCTTTAAAATGTCTCCTATATTATCTATTAAAAGTATTAACTTTTTATTTTTTTCTTTAAGTTTTTTCTCAAGTATTTCAAAACATATGTCCTCATAATCATCTTTATGTGAATGTTTATTCATTTCATTATAAAGCCCAGTAAACTCATTACTTTCCATTTCAAGATGCTGTGACACAACCTCCCAAAGTTTAAATAGTTTACGTATATTATATTGATCGTCTGGTAATATAACTGTTAGGAGCCTTGTTTTTAACCGCATATCTCTTTTTATTTCAAAGTATATTCTTTTTAGAAAAGTTGTTTTGCCATAACCTCTTTGCGCTTCTATAATATAATGCTGCTCTGGGTATTTCATCTCAGAATTTTTTATTTCTTTAAAAATTTTTTCGAATTCCTTTTTTCTTATTATAAATCCATCCACCAATTCTTGCTCTGTTAAATTATTAGGATTATAAATACTTAAACTACTAGTTTGCAATTTTTCCACACCACCATATTCTTAATATAGGAGACGTAAATGTATAAATCCTTTTCTCTTCATCCTTATTTATATATCCATCATCTATAAGAGTATTTAAGAGCTCTTTATATGTTTCTTCAAGATTATATTTCACAGCTAAATCATATATTTCATTGTAGGTTATGTTCTTAGTTTGTTTTGTAGCTATTATGTTTAATACTTCCATAATGAACTTATAATCATTATTTTTGTACACTTTAAGCCTCTCATGCCAACTACTAAATTTATTATTTTCTTCTATCATACGTTTAATTGCTATATCAACTGATTTATTATATATATGGGTCAAATTTTCTTCATCATAAATGTCTTGAATTTTATCCATGGCAAGTTGAATATAAAAAGGAATTAGCCATTTTATTTCATTAAGTAAATGATTTATAGTCTCCTCATCCATAGTAAAATTCAGCCCTTTAAGTAGTTCATATACAAGACTTTTTCCTTCTTCCTCACTTAGTGGAGTGACTTTTAATATATCCAAATCATTTATAAACTTGGAAGCATCCATTCGCCTTGCAATCCCCTCAAGGCTTATAGACCCTGTATATATGAATTGAAATTTACTGTTGATATCACCATTCTGTCTTAATGATCTATTACTTTGAAGAAGATGAACTGCATGGGAGATGCCTTCTTCTTGCTTAATGTTTTCTATTGTTTGAGCAAATTCATCTATCATTATAATTAATTTATGTCCTTCTAAATCTATAGTTCTCATAATTTCTATAAACTTTTCATAATAGTTAAATTCAATATTTCTGCTAAACTTAACTGTGTCTATTCCTACCTCATCTATACTTTTAAAAATATTTTTAGCTACATCCTTTATTGAATTTATTACAATGCCTCTTTTCTTTATTGAATCACAATTCAATATAGCCTTAACAATTTCCTTATAATATTTATTTTCATTATATATTGACTCAGTAATTACATAAACTACATAGTAATTACCTTTTGCATTATCTTCAATATACCTCATCAAAGATGTCTTTCCAACTCTTCTTGGAGCTGAAATTATAATACTACTTGAAGAGTCAATTTTTCGCCATAATTTATTTATTAAAATTTCTCTTTTGAAAAAGTTTTCTCCTCGTGCAGCTTGCCCTGTGGTAATTTTCATAGTTATCCACTCCTTAGATGCCTTATATATACAATTATACTTGACAAAAAAAAATTTGTCAATATTTCTCGCAAATTTTTTTTTGTTACTTCTGCTCAGGTTAAAGAATATGAAATTTAATTATGGGAATGTTAATATTGAGGTGATAATTGTGCTAAAAAAAATACCAGTATTAATATTTTTAGTTTTTCTAATCATGTCTTCAACATTGGTCCATGCTGCGGGATTTAAATATGTGGAGATCTTTGACCCAAAACAAGCCAAGGTAGTAAAAGTAGTTCAATTAAATAGAGAAATTAATACTATGGTTTCAACTTGGATAAAGGATATAGATGCTATCTATGGCAAAAATAATCCTGTTACAGAGGATGGATACGCAATAAAAGTTCCTCTTGACCCTGCTGTTAAAATTCAGGGGAAATGGTTAAACACTCTTGTGAATGAGGTTTACATAATTCTCCCTAAAAATGATCCACCATTTTTTATGATTTTTGAAAATAAAGATAAACTATCTTGTTTTCCATTTAAAGGCGACATAAAAACATTGTCAAAAGTTTTAGATTTTAATCTAAAAGCGAAGTAAATTTTATATGAAAAATAGCTTAAAGTATTAATAAATATGTGTCATCCTGCAATAATAATGTATAATTATTATATAAGTTAAAATAAAATTATAATAAAATATTAGATACTTTAAATAATCTAATATAAAGAGGACGGTAAATATATGGAATTAATTAATATTTTAGGCACTGGAAATGCTATGGTTACAAAATGTTATAACACTTGTTTTACACTTTCAAATGAAAAAACCCATCTTTTGGTGGATACGGGTGGCGGAAACACTATACTCTCAAATCTAGAAAAATTAAATATAGGTATTAATGAAATCCATCATGTTTTTATATCTCATAGACATAACGATCATATTTCTGGAATTGTATGGATTATTAGGGCTGTAGCTCAGCAAATTTCAAATGGAAAATATGAAGGTAATCTAACAATTTATTGTCATAAAGATAATATTGATGTTATAAATACAATAAGCAGTTTACTTCTAGATAAAAGATTTACAAAATACCTTGGAAATAGAATAATTTTTAATGAAATTTATGATAAATGTAAATTAACTATACTAAATTGGAATATAGAGTTTTTTGATATTAGAAGTGATAAAGAACTTCAATTTGGCTTCAGTACTATACTTAAAAATGGAAAAAGTTTAGCTTTTTTAGGGGACGAACCTTACAATGAAAAGTTATTTAAATATGCTAATAATGTTGACTATCTTTTTCACGAAGCCTTTTGTTTATACTCAGAAAAGGATATCTTTAAACCTTATGAAAAACATCACTCAACGGTTAAGGATGCTTGTGAAAACGCATCTAATTTAAATGTAAGAAACATAATTCTGTATCATACTGAGGATAAAAATATATTAGATAAAAAGAAACTATATACTGCTGAAGGCGGAGAATTTTTTACAGGAAATATTATTGTTCCTGATGATTTAGATATTATTAAATTGTAACTTTGCAACTTGTGTTTTGGTGATAAATCACCAATGTTTTTATGTGATTTAGTGATTTATCATTTATGTTACTATTTTTTTTTATACTTTTGTACAATATAGTTTGTTATAGAATCATTTTTATTTTATTTTTTAAATATATTACTTTTGCTATCTCTTTTAATTACGTTTTTGAGCCCATTAGAGAGCTTTTCTTCTTCAACTATAGATTTCCTCTCCCTAGTAGTACAAAGTGGTACAAACTTTATCTACGGCCCTTATATTGAGTATTATGGTGGTTTTAGTACAAGCTTCCATTATTGTTTTCTTCTAATACTTACATATGTATAAGCATAAATTCAAAATAGTAGGATTCCCAATCTCTACAAATCTAAGAACGTATGGTATTTAGTAATAAAATATAAAATTATATTTGTGCTATTTTACTAGTTATTAACTCTTTGTAACTCAATGGTTTCAACACTTTACTAGATGCTGTATTTAAGTATTTAATTAAATTTTTGTTAAATTTTATTGCATTAAAAATATGTGTAACAATTAATCCCAGTCTAATAATTTTTTCTCCAATTCATCAAAGTTATAATCTCTTTGCTCATAGTCATTAAAGGTGCTTACTTTTGTTTTACTTGTGTTTGTCCAATTTTCCTTTAATGCAGTTATCATAGCTCCCACTAAATTATTTACTTTGCTCAATTGACTTATAATATTATATTTTTCTTTGATTTTTTCAATATCTAAATTGGCAGCATCAAGTATTCTCTGAACTTCTAAATCTGTAAGATCCTGCTTTATGACTTGCCTAACTAAATCTATATTACTGTTATTAAAAAAAATAGGAACATTTGCGGTTGCTGCAATTTCAGTTTTTACATTGTCTTTTTTTCTAATTATAAATTGAACACTTACAATTTTTCTAACTTCTTTTATCTCATTGTAAGCCACAAGTAAATCTGTGTTTTCATTAATCTCCTTTACCGCTACATTAATTACCTTTTGCTTCAAATTGGCATACTTCGGGTACTGATCTTTGTTGATATTTAGTGAATCTCGCAATCCGTCTATAGTTAATACTCTATGACCTATCCCCTCGTATTGTTTAAAAAGTTCATATAATCTAAAAGAATAAGTACTCTTAAATTGCATTATATTTCTGAGTTGATATTTTGTGTAACAATCTAAACCTAGGTAAAATGGCTTTAAATCCTTATTTATTTTTAGTTTTAATACGCCACTTACATATTTAGCCGTATCTACCCAATGGTATTTCATAAATTCAGAAGTATTTACATTTCTTATTTTTATTATTCTTTGCATAAGTAAATCTGTAATACTATCTATATCCCTATAAAATCTACTATCACTTGTATTTAATACCTTAATTAATTCCTTAGTCTTAAACTCATATTCTTTAATATCATCATCATCTTTATTTATCATACTTGCGAGTAATCTTATTAATTTTTGTTCTACCACAGTTAAAGTGTAGGATGCTTCAACAAGTCTGTTACTTTGGTATACCCAATTATTATTTACATTTTGTAGTTCATTTACCATTTTGAATCTCCCCCCATAAGAATAATAACCCATTTTTCATAAGTTATCAATAACTAAAAAAAAAAGAGTTATATATGACTATCAAGTAGTTATACTTCACTATCTATAGGTTATCTTTCACTATCATCTGGTTATAGTTAAATCTCATTTCACTATCATTTGGTTACCCTTCACTATCATATAGTTATAGTTGGTGTACTCAAAGCCAGTCATATCAAGGGGTTAAGGCATGCGTAAAAGTACTTAAAACTGTTGTTATTAAATATATATAAAACAACAACAAGTATTCTGTTGATGTTGTTAAGATTTTTTATCATATTTTTATTATAATAAATAAAATTAAAGCTAAATTTAGTTAATTAGATTTAAAGCTCATTTAAATAAAATACACTATCTTTTCGTTATACTTCGTTTCAACAGAATAAAATTATATTTTAAGATAATTCATATCAATAAATATAATAATTTCAAATTTTCATATAAATATTTTAATAATATTTATATATTCACTATCAAAAGGTTATACTTGCATCATATTTTGTAGAAACAAAAGGGTTTAAATACTTTTATAAAGATATAAAGTTCTATTTTCCATTAATTTAATAAGGTTTTCTATAAATAAAACTAAGTATAACCTTTTGATAGTATTGATTGCCTATTGTTTTAAAAAAAATATTTACTAAAAAAAGGAATTTGGTAATATATGGAGAATACATTCTATATATAATTTGGGAGGCGCATATAATGATCTATGATGCATTTAAAATAGCTAAAAATTTAAACATTAGTAAAGTAACAGCATATGCTAAAATGAAATTACCTGAGATAAAACCTTTTTTAATAACCCATAATGGTAAAACATGTGTAGAAGAGAAAGGTCTTGAAGCAATTAAACAAAGTTTAAAATATAATCAAAATTCAGAAGCAGAAGCAGAAGTGGCAGCTACGGTAGTGAGTTTATTAAAAGAAGATATGGTTGAAATACTGAAAAACGAAATAGAGTTTATTAAAGAGCAATTAATCGTAAAAGATGGACAGATATATAATATTAACAAATTATTAGAAAATACACAGGTCTTGTTTAAACAAGAACAAGAGAAAAATAAAATGGTGTTGTCATTACCAGAAACCATTAAAGAACATGATATCCAATTAATTAATAATTTAAATGATTCTCTTGAAAGACAAAGAGCTAAAACAGTGGCAGAAGAAGAACTTCATAGAAAAAAAGGTATTTTTCAAAGATTATTTATTAAATAAAAACGAGTACTTGTTATCAAGTACTCGTTTTTTTTATTTTTTTAGTTTATTTTTAAGTAATTCAATTTGTTTCTCATAAAATTCATTAATGGCCATATTTAAAATTTCATTGTATCCCCATTTTTTTACTCCGGTTACAGCAGGCATAACAAATACTTTCAATTCGTTTAATTGTGTATGTGTTAATGTCTCTATGGTAAAAGTACGTCTAACTGGTTCTTCATTTTCTTTTATTAAATCTTTAGCTTGTTGCATTAATGATTTATCATTGTTGCTCACATCAACTTCCACAACAGAAATAATAGATTCTTGGTTATCATTATTTATCATTTTGGAAGTCTCTTCATTTTCAGAAGTAGTAGTATTTCCTGTAATTTTAGTCGAATCAATCAATACAGCTTCTACATCGACTTCCACTGGGTCATTAATCATAACATTAACGTCTTCTTTTTTAGATTTTAACCCATTTAAAATGCCAGCGGATGCATGATTACGATTTTCTCTTTTAATTGCCATCGTTATTGCCCCCCTCTATGTAATCCATTATTTCTTGGGATACAGATAAATAATCATCAAAAGCATTACAACGCTGGCTATAATAAATTATAGGCTTTTGTTCGTCTTGCGCACTTTCAATTGCACTATTAACTCTAATAACCGTCTCGAAAATCTGGTTTGCAAATACAGCTTCGAGTTTTTTACGGGTATCCTTTGCTATATTTTTTCTAATATCAAACAAAGTGATAAGTACACCCATGATTTCAAGATCTGAATTTATATTTTCCTTAATCATATTATAAGTATCTAATAAATTTTTAATACCTTTTATTGACAAATAAGATGGTGATACTGGAATTATTAGATAATCTGAGGCACAAAGGCTATTAACACTAAGGAGTCCTAAATTTGGTGGATTATCAATAAAAATATAATCATAATCTTCCTTTATTTTTGCTAATACACCATTCAAAAGCATTTCTCTATTCATATAATTCGCTAACTCTATATCTGCATTAGCAAGTTCTATATTCGATGGTAGAATATCTAAATTATCAAATTCCGTATGTATTATTACCTTTTGGATATCTTCTTTGGTAGTTTTTCTATTTTTTAAAAGATTAAATACTGTAACCTCTAAATCTTCATCATTTACACCAACACAAACTGTTGATGATGCCTGAGAATCCATGTCCACTAATAGCACTTTTTTATCTGCACTGGCAACTATTGCACTGATGTTAACAGCTGATGTACTTTTGCCTATTCCACCCTTTTGATTGAAAAAGCTAATAACAACTCCCATAATTTACACCCCTTCTGATGTTTTGCATATAAACATATTACCACAAAACCATAAATGCTTCAAAGAATATTAACACAAATACACATAAACATAAATGCACCAATAACTAAATGTGATAAAATGTATTTATGATAATGTTATTTGGTGCTTTATATTAAAAACATAAAACAACTATAGTATGTAAACATATAAACATAATAGCACAAAAGTGTTTTATAATATTATCACATCTATGATTACTTATCATCTGGTTAAATAATTTTGCTTACGGTTTGAACTTTATACAAAAACTCTGTATACTTTAATAAAAGCACAAAGGTGAATAGTGCGGTGGAAGTATGATGAAAAGAAAAGTAAATTTGAAGGAGTTAATATGAAAAATAAAACTTATATTCTATATATTTTGGGTGCAGTTATTGGATTTTTCGCATTTCAGTTTGCTATAGCACGTGTGCAATCAACACCAATATTATATGTTGTTGCTGTTATTAGCATGGCAGTAATGGTGTATTGTGTTTTTATACTGATAAAGAATAACTTCAAATAAAGAATAAAAGCACATATATTTTCCAAAGTTTTGGTTATATATCATAAATGTTTTTATATGATTTGGTGAATAATTACTTAAGTGAATATGTGATTTGGTGTTTTTACACAAAAGAAGTATTTTTGGAAGTTATTTATGATAGAAGTCTATCTATATATAGAAGTTCTTTTTATTCTATTACTTTAGATAATAATTAGAGATGATAAAGTGATTATACTACTTGATGTTATATAGCAAATGTTTTTATGTGATTTAGCACCAATGTTTTTATATGATTTTGAGCTTTTGACATATAATAATAAAATATATTTTATTATTATGAATACCACATCATGGATTGAGCGTTGCAACTACAGTTTCACTCGCGTTATATTAGATGGGTGTAACTAAGGTATCACCTCTAAAAGTATCTACATAAGATCTATCTAAATGTTTAAATGCATACTATGACATGGTTTCAGTTATTACAACTATAGTTTCACTAGTCTTATATTTGTTGGTGTAACTAATGTATCACTTTAACTTGTGTAAATTATAAAAATATATAATTTACTTATCCCAATTAAATAATTATCCTAATATAATATAGCACAATTAATTTAATATATTAAAAAACAATTGCATACATCTATACTTATAGTGTATAATTACACTATAAGTATAGATATATGCTTTAACTATGTAAAATACAGTAAATAAATAATTGATTGAATAATATTATCATAAATACACATAAACTTAAAATCACTATTTATCTAATATGATTAAATATATTTGTGATTATATGATTAAGTAGAGTCTATATTAACGAGGAGGCATCAACGATGAAGACTAAGTTAACGACATCTAAAATAGCTACTATTGTACTGTTATCTATTGTAGTGGTATTTATTTTATTCATATACTCTGCAATCAATGGAATACCCTTTGGTGGCATGTATGCTAAGTATAAACTAAAGAATTATGTAAAGCAGGTATACAACATTTCAATAGTATCCAAAGCAATGTATAATGTTAAGAACTCGAACTATTATATAACGGTAGACAACAATCCTAATTTTGAATTAGTGTATAGTTTATATGACAATACAATCAATGATGGAAGAGTGTACCGTGCATTCAACGAGCAACTTGTTAAAGAATATAAGGTTATAAAAGACAAGTATGACATGGAAATAGAGTTGCCGATTAGTTTAGATTTAGTAACAGAAATAAAGGCTAACGGCAAGTATTCACGAGATTTCTTCAAGTTAACATACACTCAGAAATTAACATTCCAATCTTACCCAGGTATTGTAAACCACTATAAAATACCTGTAGCAACACGTATTAAACAACCTTCAGTTATAACCAGTGATATTATATCCAAGCTAGGCAGCAAATTCAACATAACAAGTATCAACGCAAAATACACTGATAGCAATGGTTTATTAATCTTAGACTATACAGGCTTAACTAAGCCTACTATTCAGCAGCTTCAAGCAGATACAACTAAAGTTTATACAGCTAGCAATAGTAATACAGCTGAGTTAGTCAAGTTATTAAAAAGTAAGAAGAGTATAACAAATGAATTTTATGCAGAAAGAATGTATAACAGAGAGTTAGCAAAGATGAAAAAACACAAAGACCCACTAGTAAAGTTACTTAACAAGTGGGATGCTTATCATGTAGCTAGGTTAATGGTTGATGATATTAATAACAGCGTCGAGAGTGATGAAGCATTCTTTAAGAGGATAGTAACAACATATCTTAAAAAGGAAAACAGGTTATAAAAACAATACCCAATTTAAGGAGGATAAAATAGTAATTACAAGGTAATTTTTGTAGTTATGAAGATCTATCCTTAAAAAAGGTAAATTCAAATCCTAATGATGATATTTATAGAGAAAACCATATTATTTATTAATATATTACTTGAGATAATTTAAAGAACATTATAACCAATACACATAAACACAAAATCACCATTTATCAAATGGTGATTTTGTGTTTATGTTATTTTGTTATATAACTCAAATGTTTTTTTATGATTTGGTGTTTTAGATTTTATTAAGACATACCAAATATAGCACCTGAAATAAATGGGATTAACCAAATTAACCATACAATAATACTAAGTTTGTGAAAATTAGCTTTAATTTTTTCATCGTTTTTAATTAAAACAATTGTTGCCCAAAGCGCATGAAACAGCATTAGAACTATTGCTAATAAACCAGTTATCCCGTGGAAATTCAGTTGAAAACCACCATTGGCAATTTTAGTCATGAGTGTTGTTCCTAAAGTATCAAATACTAATCCACAGTAAAAAGCTATAAGATGCCATTTTTTTAATTCACCTTGTTTTTTTTCACTCCATACACCAATTGTATAAAATATAAGAGCTAAAGTAATAGATATAATTGCATAAATTAACATAATAGTACCCCCAGTATATATATTTTTATAATGTAGTTTTAATTGAACAAGGTTCATATGATGTTAAATCAATTCTTTAAGAAACATTTCAAAGGATGAATATTTAAAGAAGGGCATCTGTATCATTGTAATATAATTCATTAATATAAATTTAGCCGTTTCATAAGAATCTAATTTCAGGCTAGTTTTATTTTTTTCTATCCCTTTAAGTAATATGGCTTCTATTATAATTACTAATTTATCCATATAAATATTTTCTTGTATCAAACTTTTTTTGACGTAAGCAGGTTTTTGATAAAACTCAGGTTTAAGCCATATACCTTTAAAAGTTTTAATAAAAATGCTTAGTTTATTAAACATTTCATTTAACTTAATATATACTGTATCATCTGAATTTACTATATTTTGGAGTATATATAAATGTTCTTTCCAATAATCAGTCATCATTTCAATAAGTAGTTCGTCTTTGGTTGAATAATAATTATATATTGTACCAAGTGCAATATCACATTTTTTAGATAGACTTCTCATGCTAAATTTATTATAGCCTTCTTTGTATAGAATTTCTTTTGCTTTGGTTAATATTAGTTGTTTTGGATTTTCAATTAATCTTGACAATTATAACACCTCCTATTAAAAAGTATAGAACTCATATGAACATAGTTCATTATAAATTTTTTTAAACTATTTGTCAACGTAATCTTAGTTAGAGTAGACATAAACATAAAATAACCATATAAAAATTGTGATTTTATGAGTCTGTGATAATATTAATTGGTGCTTAATCACATTAGTGAATATGTGATTTGGTGTTTTAGAGCAAAATAAGTATTATTAATATCTAATTTGATTATTATAATTGCTCACATATTATAATAATCAAAGAAATAAATTTTGAAAGGGGTGTGATTACTATTTCGTTATTTAACTTTTTACAACTAAGGTTTAACTGCAATATATTTGTTAAGTGTAACTAAGGTATCACTTTCCTTTGTAGTTATTGAAGGTGTAAAAGTAACCTTTAATGGAATTGTGTCTATAAATAGATTAGATATGTAATAAACATTAATATTACTGAGGTACTAGGCAATTCAAGAGAAAATACTGACTTTTTTCGTCAATTACATATTATTCCAAACAGTTTACCTAAACACTTATGGAGTTTATCTTCAAATTCATTACCTTATTTTCATCATATATATTGCTGAATCATAGCTTATTTTGTAATTTTATAAGTTTTAATGACTGATAAATTATCTAACATACATTGGATAATATGGTATTATAATGATCTCTCTAAAAAACAATATAGATAAAAAGGGGTGTAATATTATGAATATTAAATTAAAAGTTATAAAGATTCAATTAGAATTATTAAGAAGTATATTACATTTTTTGCTAAACTTTAAAAAACCCACAGATAAAATAGTTATATCTTGCAGTCAAAAATTAGACGAAGTTATAGTGAAATATTATAAATTTAACACTAACATAACGCTAAATTTACAAATAGGTGCTACTGTAAATCACACATTGTAAGTAGATAATTAGTCACTAAATTTATATATTTTATACTTTTTTGAAAATATATAATAAACGTAGATAGTGAGTTCATTTTGAAATATCTGAAAATAATTACATATTTCTGCCGACCTATAACCATTTATTCTAGAATAAATGGTTATACTAAAATATAATAAAAATATGATCTATTGACAAGTAGGGCACGTCAGGATATAATTTTTACATATTGATAATCATAATCATTATCAACTAGTCATTTACAGAAAGGATGAAAGAATATGTTTAATGTGTTTATTATTACCTTACGCGAAGGGGTTGAAATCGCAGTTGTTCTCGCTATTATTATTGCATATCTTAAACAATTAGGACAAATGAAGGAAATAGGAAAAGTGTGGATTGGTACAGGAGCAGCTGCATTGGTTAGTGTACTTGCAGCAATGGGAATATTTTTTATAATGGGAAGTACTGAAATTGAGGGGTTTCAAGCAATCTTAGAAGGAATACTTAAAATTGTTGCTGTAATTATGCTCACGTGGATGACAATTTGGATGAAACGTCAGGGTGGAAATATCGGTGGAGATTTAAAAAGGAGGATACAGATCGCTCTAAGTCATGGATCAGTTTTGGCATTAGCTTCTTTGGCATTTATATCAGTACTTAGAGAAGGCATTGAGACTGTACTTTTTATTGTAGGTTCTGCGCAGAAAACGTCAGCAGTTGCGACTGTAAGTGGTAGTATATTGGGATTTGGTGTAGCCGCTATTTTGGGATATATTCTTTATAGAGGGACACATCGTCTTCCACTTAAATCGTTTTTTACGGGCATGAGTGTGCTTCTTATTCTAATGGCGGCAGGACTTTTGATCGGAGGAGTTCATGAATTTCAGGAATTGAAAATGCTTCCAGTGGGGATAGAACAAGTTTGGAGTACAAAGGTATTATTGGATCAAAATTCTACTATAGGAGGTTTGCTAAAAGCTATTTTCGGGTATACAGATAGTCCTAATTTAGTTCAAGTGCTTGCATATTGTACGTATTTATTGGGTGCATTCTACGCTTATTTTAAGCCAAGCAAACTCAAAAACAATTAAGAACATAAACACATTGGTGGTTTGGTGATATATCACAAATATGTTTTGGTGTTTAATCATATAAACATATTTGTGATTTGGTGGATTTGAACAAAAGAAGTAAAGCAATTCACCATTGATTTATCTTTTACAACTAAAGTTTCACTCTTATTAACGTTTTAATTAACATAACAAAAGACTGCATTAGGAAGTGCAGTCTTGAATTATAAACTTTTTTGGGATAGTTTAGAGCTAAATAGTTGTTTAAAAGAATAATTGATATAAAGAAACAAGTAATAGAACTATACCCGGTACTATAGATAACCTTCCATTAATCTTTTTCGAAAATCCTTTAAGGGCTAAATAGTTACCAGTTAAAAGCGCAATCACTTCTGCAACTTCGAGAACACATACGGTTAATATAATTGGGAAACCAGCCACTGCTAAACCAAAAGCTTGTGCGAAGTCATCAACCCCTAATCCAAGACCGACCAAGTAGGTTTCTAGGAAACTCACTGATTTTGAATCACTTGGAGAAAGGGGATTATCCTTTTCTGAATCAGAATAGTCATCTTTTCTTTTCCACCCATTGTAAATCATTTTACAACCTATGATGCTTAATATAATTACACTTACCCAGGTGGTTATATAACTTGGCATGGAGGTAAAGATGAATTTACCTATGAGCATTACACCATAAGTGGATGTCGCAGACCCGAGCACCAATATCATCAAAGCTTTTTTTGACAATTTAGTCTTAAAAAGACCATAGGATACACCAACGGAAAAATCATCAACACTTAATGTTAAAGCTAAAAAAAACAGTCCCAAAAATGTTATTAGAGAATTAACAATCATCACAAATACACCTCCTTCTTATCCATATATATTTTACTTCACATCTTTCGTTTGTATATATTATGAAAACAATAGGGAAGTGTACTAAACCTACTGTTATTATTTTAGGTATCTAAAAATTTCAAAAGATATACATCCATTAAATTGTTCAATTTACGAAAATAATGATATAATTTAAAATACAATATTTATATAATTAAGATTAGAGGAGAATTTATTATGGAAATGAATGAATGTATTAATTTTTTACTAACAAAGGCACAACACACAGTTTTTAAATATTTAAAGGTGGAACTTGCTCAGTTTGACGTAACGCCTGTTCAATATGGAGTATTAAAGTGTCTTTGGGATGAGGATGGTCAAACACCTAAGCAAATTTCAAATGCGCTCAGTTTAGATGGTTCAACTATCACTGGAATTATTGATAGAATGGAAAATAAAGGATTGATTTTGAGAATTGCTAGTAAAGAAGATAGGCGAACCCTAAACGTTGAGTTAACAAATGATGGACGCTTATTGAGTGAACCAATAGACAAAATTATTGAAGAAGTAAATAAGAAAGTATTAGATAACTTTAGTTTAGAGGAGCAAAATCAATTAAAAGGATTTTTAAAACAAATATCAGAGGATTAAATTTGCTATAGAAAATATAGACTTAATAAAGGGTCTATTTTTTTTTATTATAATCATTGGTTGACAAACTATTTGCAAACAAGTAGAATGTAATTATTAAAGAAATAAATATAAAACCAGGTTGTTATTTTCAAAATAAAAAATTCTATAATTTAATTTAGGAGGCTATAAATATGAATTTTAATTTATCAAAAGAACAAGAATTGGTTGTAAATTTAGTAAGGGAGTTTACCGAGAAGGAACTTAAACCTATAACAATTGATAATGATGAAAATAGAGAGTTCCCTGTAGACGCTTACAAAAAAATGGGTAAACTAGGATTGTTCGGATTACCATTTTCAAAAGAATATGGCGGTTCTGATGGAGATTATTTATCTTATGTTTTAGCTGTAGAAGAAGTTTCAAAGGTACATGCTTCGATGGGAATTGCATATTCAGTCAGTGTATCTCTTTGTGCAGGAGGAATATTTAGTAGTGCTTCTGAGGAGCTAAAGAAAAAATATCTTCCAGATATACTATCAGGAAAGAAATTTGGTTCTTTTGGATTAACTGAGCCCAATGCAGGTTCTGATGCATCAGGTGCTCAAACTACAGCAGTGAAAGATGGAGATCACTATATATTAAATGGTTCTAAATGTTTCATTACCAATGGACCTTTATCTGATACATTTTTAGTATTCGCTTTAACAGATAAAAGTTTAGGGACAAAAGGATTATCAGCATTTATTGTTGAAAAAGGCTTCAAAGGATTTTCAATAGGTAAAATTGAAAATACATCTGGAATAAGAGCTGCTCAAGTTTCAGAACTTATTTTTACGGATTGTTTAGTTCCAGTTGAAAACCTAGTGGGCCTCGAGGGAAAAGGGTTTGGTATAGCAATGAAAACTCTTGATGGTGGAAGAATAGGAGTTGCAGCGCAAGGCCTTGGAATTGCAGAAGGAGCATTTGAAATCGCAAAACAGTATCTTAAAGAAAGAGTACAGTTTGGAAAGCCATTATATAAGAATCAGTATTTAGCATTTAAGATGGCTGAATTAGACCTTGAAATTGAACAAGCTAAGTATATATTGTATAAGGCAGCTCTTGATAAACAAGAAGGAAGAAATTATTCGGTTTCAGCAGCTAAAGCAAAACTTGCTTGTACTGATGCAGCTATGCATGTAACTACAGAAGCAGTACAAATGCTTGGTGGAAATGGGTACATGAAAGAGTATAATGTTGAAAGAATGATGAGAGATGCTAAAATAACTCAGATATATGAAGGAACAAATGAAATACAAAAAATGATTATTAGCGGTACTCTTTTTAGATAATCTTAGTAAATAGAATCTCATTAAAAGTAAATATAGTAGAAAAATATCACCAATTTGATTAATATGATTGGTTAGTGACATCTTGTTTATTACAAATAAGTTGTCACTAAAACAATATTGTGGGAATGTATGGAAAGATTTTAATCATTTTAAGAAAACCTTTACAAATTAGTTTATATAGCAATGAAATATAAAAAAATTGGAGGAATAAAAAATGAATAACATTATTTTAAAAGAAGAAAACGGTATAGCAGAGGTTACTATTAATAGACCAAAGGCTCTTAATGCTTTAAATAGTGAGACTATAAAAGAGTTAGGAACACTTATAAGTGAGATATCAGCAAGAGATGATATTAAAGTTGTAATAATTACTGGCGCAGGCGAAAAGTCTTTTGTAGCAGGTGCTGACATAACTGAAATGAAAGATTTAACTGCGATACAAGCTAAAGAACTTTCACGTAAAGCACAAAAGGTATTCTCAGAAATTGAAAATATGCCCCAGGTAGTTATTGCCGCAGTTAATGGGTACGCTCTTGGTGGTGGATGTGAACTTTCTATGTGTTGTGATATAAGACTTGTTTCATCTAAAGCAAAGTTTGGTCAACCAGAAGTTGGCTTAGGAATAATTCCAGGATTTGCTGGAACTCAAAGACTTCCTAGATTAGTTGGAAAGGGAAGAGCTAAGGAGCTTATATTTACTACTGATATGATAGATGCTGACGAAGCATATCGCATAGGTCTTGCAAATAAGGTATATAATCCAGAAGAATTATTACCAAAAGCATATGATATGGCGAAAAAGATAATGAGCAAAGCTATGTATGCAGTAAGTTTAGCGAAAGCTTCTATTAATAATGGTCTTAATATGGATACAGAATCTGCATACAGCTATGAAAATAGTTTATGGACAATTTGTTTTGCAACGGAAGATCAAAAGGAAGGCATGCAAGCATTTATTGAAAAGAGAAAGGCAAACTTAAAAGGATGCTAATGTACATTAGTAAGTTTATAAGTTCTATGTAGTAATTTGCATAGGGCTTATTTAAATTAGAAAAAAATTAATATCATTTTAAGAGACTTATTAAAATGGGAGGGGCTCATATGAATATAGTTGTTTGTCTAAAACAAGTGCCAGATACACTTGAAATTAAAATAGATCCTAAAACAAGAACACTTATTAGAGACGGAGCTTCTTCAATAATTAATCCGTATGATAAGAATGCTTTAGAAGCAGCATTAGTATTTAAAGATAATCAAGGTGCTTTTGTTACAGTAGTTAGCATGGGACCACCACAAGCTGAAAAATCATTAAGAGAGGCGCTTGCAATGGGAGTTGATGAAGCAATATTAATTTCTGATAGTGCATTTGCAGGAGCGGATACTTTAGCTACTTCAACTGCATTAGCAGGGGCAATTAATAAACTTGATTACGATATAATTTTTGCTGGAGGACAATCAATAGATGGGAAAACAGCACAAGTTGGTCCAGAATTAGCAGAACTTCTTGGAATTGCACAAGTTACTTGTGTAGAGGAAGTAATGACTGTTAATGGAGATACTTTGAAAATAAAAAAGGCATTAGAAGATGGATATGAAGTACTTACAGTTAAAACGCCAGTTCTTTTAACTACTATTAAAGAGTTAAATACTCCAAGATATATAAATATGTCAAATCTATTCAAAACATCCAAAATAGAAATAAAGACATGGAATGCAGGAGACATTGGTGTTGATAAATCTCTACTTGGAATTTCAGGTTCAGCAACAAAGGTGCTTAGCTACTGCGGTAAAGAAGGGAAGGGTAGGGGAGGGGTTGTAGATTTACCATTTAAAGAGGCGGCAGCATACATAGTTGCTAAATTGAAAGAAAAACATATCATTTGAAATAAAAAGGGCAGTAGAATTAACTACTGTCCTTAGCATAAAAATATATATATTTTTGGTGTTTTGGTGATATACACCAATGTTTTTATATGATTTGGTGTTTAATCATATAAGCTACTTTGTGATTTAGTGCTATTGAAATGCTGCTATATTTCCATAATAATTGGGAGAATAATTGGTTTACGATTTGTTTTTTTATACAAAAATTGCTCTGTGGATTTTTTTACATTAGATTTTAATACATGCCATCTTCTGCTAGGTGCTTTCTGTCTCTAAGTACTATGCTTCCAACATCCCCAACTCCTAGTCCATCAACAAATACTGAGCCAGTGTGTACCCTCCCTGTTTAGCATCCTCCTTTGTAAGTTCTAAAACTTGCCCTGTCTCCATAGTAAATATACCTTTCTCAGGCATGCCTAAAGTTTGTGCTAACTTAGCATGATGCTTTAAATGTCCATACTCCTTCCACTAAAAATAATTTTTCTACCATATTTTACAGAAGCATCTGCAATCTGTTGAATTCTATGAATGTTTGATGCAAAGGTGGCTACAATAACTCTTCCCAATGCATTGGAAAATATTCTAGTTAGAGTCTTTCCTATAGTTTTTTCGTAAATTGAGTGCCCTTCACGTTCCACATTTGTACTATCAGCCATAAGAAGTAGTACACCCTCTCTTCCTAAATTTGAGATACGTTCCAGATCCATAACTAGTCCGTCAATAGGTGTGTAATCAATTTTGAAATCTCCAGTATGTAATATCGCCCAATGGTGAGTGAATTGCAATAGCACAGGAGTCTGCTATGCTGTGAGTAACTCTTATAAATTGCTTCAATAATATTCTAGAGTAAATAGTTGCACTGAATTTTTTTGTTTGTATATGATATATATATAGTCTATATTGTTTATAAATTTACTGATGTCTAAATTTAAAACATAAAATGTATAATTTTATTAATTTTGTAAATAATACAATGTATGACCGCATTTTGTAAATATGTGAATATATGTACTATTAACAACATCTGTAAAAGATAATAAACACCTAATAAATTAACTAAATAGATATTAAATGAAAATTATATAACTCTGATGTTTGAAGAATTATTAGAGAAAGGAAGTATAAAAATGGTTGATATGTATTATAGACTTGTAAAGGCAGGATTAAGATCAATTGAAAACGTTCCGGATCAATATAGAGATGCTGTATTGGAAGATTTAACAGCTTCTGTATTACGTGAAAATGAAAATTTAACACCAACACAAACGCAAACCGTTTCTAACATACTTGTAAATATATAAAAACTTTTACTTAAGGCCTATAAATTAACACTTCAATAGTGTTTAATTTACAGGCTTTTTTATAATTATATGAGAGAAAAGTTGGTTTTAAGTAAGGGTTTTCTCTAATTCATGTTAATATTAATTGGTGATTAAGCATATAAATGTTTATGTGTTTATGTGCTTATGTGATTTAAAGCAATTTAATTAATCTTTAAAAAAAATTAGTACTTGTAAATTTATTATAAATTTATTGTTTATTTCCAAAAAATTCATACTTTTTAGACGAAATTTAGTATATTATTAATAGAAATATGAAAAGTTGAAACATTATGCGATATTCATAATTTAGGTGTTTTAAGTTAATAATGGGGGAAAAAATAATAGCCTAATGGTATATAACATTCATTGTTCAATGAGTTTCAAAGTACAAAATTGGCTAAACTAAATAATGGACAAGAGGTGTTGTTTTGAATATTGATTTTGAATTATATCATCCACGTACTAAATTTTATAGAGAGCTAACAACTCAAAAGAAATATCTGAATTTTTTATATACCTTTATATTTTTTAATATTGTTAAGCTTACTGCATTTAATTGCTTAATAATGTATACGATTAATATGGCAACAATTTCTTATAAGTTAGTATATACACTATTATTTTTCAACGTAGTATATTTTTTTGTACTAAAGATAAAATCGAAATTAGTATTAACAATTTTATATGTTATGCAGTCTATTTATATTTTTGCATATTTAAGCTATTTTAATTATTTTCATACATATCTTCATCTTTTCCAGGCCTCTGTGCTTTTAACAGAAAGTTTAGGTCCTATAACTAAGTTAAGTATTCCAATAAATTATAGCATGTTAATTTTGCTTTTAGATTTACCGTTTTTTATTTTTTTAATAACTCATTACAATAAAGAATTTATACAGAATATTAAAGAAAAATCTATTCTAAAACATATTATTTTAGGTTCCTTAGTTGTGCTTATGTGTCTAGAGTCATGGAATTTATACAAGGACAATTTTCTTTTTCAGCTTGGAGAAGATTTTTACGTGAACGAAGCGAATATTGTTGCTAGATATGGTACCATAGCTAATAATTTAGATGATATTATTTTCAACTATGGCGGAAAGGATTTAGTGAAAAAGTTTCAATATGGGAAGACTATATCCTCATCAACTGTTTCAAGTAATAAACCAAATATTATAGCTATACAAGTAGAATCACTGGATTCTAGCGCTATTAATAAGCAATATGAAGGTCAATATATTGCTCCCTACCTACATTCCCTAGCACAAGACAATATATACTACCCCTATACTTTGTCATATCACAAAGCTGGTGGAACATCAGATAGTGAGTTTTCGGTTATTAACAGTATTGAACCCCTAAGTAATTTTCCGTCAATTAAGCTTTCTAGTTATGATTATCCAAATTCTTTTGTTAAATCATTGGTAAAAGGTGGGTATGAAGCTTCAGCCTTTCATGGTAATGTTGGTAGTTTTTATAGTAGGAATGAAGCTTATCTTAAAATGGGGTTTAATGAATTTAATGATATTAATGCACTTGGCTTAAGTGATGATGGATGGGGAGCTCCTGATGGATTAGTGTTACAAGCAGCTTTTGATAAGCTAAAAACTCAAACTTCTCCTTTTTTTTCGTACATAATAACTATGAGCAGCCATAGTCCATTTACTGGAGTTAGCAATTACTATAATAATAGCAATTATGATAGCATTAATAAACCAGTAGTTAGAAACTATTTTAACTCTATTTCATATGTAGATAAATCTATAGAAAGTTTTATAACACAAGTTAAGCAAACGCTACCAAACACATATATATTTATATGGGGTGATCATACACCAGATATTAATTACCCTGATTATGTACAAGCCTCCTATATTAAGGAAGACAAGTATTTTGAGTATGTACCATTGATTATAATAACGCCTAATAATAAAAGCTATAAGGAAGAAAATAATGTGGCCAGCTTTTTGGATATTTCACCAACAATTTTAAAACTATCAGGCATTAAATATAATACATTATCTGATGGAGTTAATTTAGTTGATCCAGAACATGGGAATAACAAAATTCCTTTTAAAGAAAAGCTTTATGCCTCAAAAGAAATTTTTGATGAAATCAATAAAAAAATTAATATAGTGCCTGTAAAACAGATAATAGAGGTACCTTAATAATCATAAATGACTAAAAGAACATTAGCAAAAATACACATAAACATAAAAGCACCAATTAACATTATCATGGAATAAATTATGATAATGTTAATTGGTGCTTGATTATATAAGTGTTTATGTGATTTTTCAGACAAAAAATATCTTATAGTAGTTTCTGAAATGCAAGTCTTTTACTTTTATCATCTAAATAAATTATTCCACAATACTGAAAACCAGTTTTTGAAAGCAACTTCATCATAGATATATTTTCTTCATGTGTATCTATCCTGATACTATGTATACATTTTTCCAAACATATTTTCACTATATTTTTGATAATTATAGATGATAATCCTAATCCTTTATAATTAGAGTTAACAGCCATTCTATGAATAACAACATATTCATCATTTCTGATCCATCCACCATTATGTATGGATTCGTAGTTTTTTCCGACCTCAAAAGTTACTACAACGGTGCCTACTATGAAATCATCTTTTAACAAGATATATCCAGTTCCAACCTTAATATCATTATTTATTGTTTCAAGGTTAGGATAATTATCCTGCCATTGATTAATACCATGTTCCTTAAAGTAAGATTGCGCTTGCCTAATAATATTCATTATACTATCAACATCTGTCTTAACTGCCTTTTGGAACTCCAAATTAGCTCTCCTTCTTTTTATATTATGGATTTAAATTATTTTTGTATTTCGTGTATCGAAAACTATTTCATTTAGACTAAAGAACATCCCAAGTAGTATTCCGTTTTTAATATAACCGAAATGGAAAAAATCCTTAATAAAAACACTAGAAACAATTAACAAAATAGTAGTAAAAATATAATATAGTTTTTTTCTTTTAAGTTTGCTTGTAAATGCCTGAATTCCACCAAACAAATTTAAGATACTTTTGTTTAATAAATTAAATAATATTGAAAAAAACAACATAGATAACACTATTGAACCAACACTGTATAAAAAATCCATACATAAACATCTCCTTTTAATATCTAGTGTACCACATGTAACAAAGATTAATTTAGGTATTATTAAGAGTTATCTATATCCATCCATTTTTCAATGATTAAGTCTAACTCTTCTTGAATTTTTTGTTTTTTATTGCTTAGATCTAACAATATTTCATACTGACTACCCTTATTAGTCATTTCAATGTCTATATCTTTAAGGTTTGTTTCAAGCTCTTGTATTGCAACTTCCAAGCGCTTAGATTGTTTTAGTTTATTATTGTAAACTTGTTTTTGAGTAATCTCTTGATTTTTTTCTTTATTTAAAGGCTCTATTTTATTTCTCATAAATTCATTTTTTTTTCCTTTGTAATATTCATAATTTCCATTGTAATTTACTATCTTTTTATCTGCTATTTCACATATTCGCGATGCAAGTTTGTTTATGAAAAATCTATCATGAGATATAAATAATATAGTCCCACTAAATTCCATTAAAGCTTCTTCAAGATTTTCTCTTGAATCTATGTCCAAATGATTTGTAGGTTCATCAAGTATCAAAAGGTTAATATCATTTTGAATTAATATACAAAGTTTTAGTCTGCTTTTTTCTCCTCCAGAAAGGTTTTTGACCTTTTTGAAAACACTTTCTCCGTAGAATAAAAACTTAGCAAGTAGCCCTCTAGCAGGCCCTTCTAAAATATAAATATCTTCTCTAAAAGTTTCAAGCACAGTTAATTCTTCATTATTAAAGGTTATATTTTGAGGAAGGTATCCTATTTTGGTGTTAGACCCTAACTTCACTTCACCATTGTATTCGTAAACTTCACCTAAAAGAGTTTTTATAATAGTTGATTTTCCACTCCCATTATCACCTATTAAAGCAGTGCATTCGCCATATCTTATTTCTAAATCTAAATTTTTTAATATTTCCTTCGCATTAAAGCATTTACATAAGCCTTTAATACTTATTACATCCGTGCCCGATCTACCAGTCTCCGCAAAATCCAATTGAATTTTAGGTTGATTTATTAGAGGTTTATCAACTTTTTCTACTTTATCTAATCTCTTTTGCATACTTTCCGCTCTTTTAAAGAATTTTTCATTATCCCCTTGAGCAGCCCATATCCTTAGTTGTTTTATTGCTTTTTCCATAGCCTTTATTTTCTTTTGTTGATCCTTGTATGCTTCAAATTGCTCAAACACTCTTCTTTGCTTTTCTTTAACATAATAAGTGTAATTTCCATCATAGAGTGAAGTTTCCCCATCCTCTATTTCAATTATTTTTGTTACAACTCTATCCAAAAAATATCTGTCATGTGAAATAACAATTACTGTTCCTTTATATGATTTAAGATAAGTTTCAAGCCATTCTATGGATGTAACATCTAAATGATTTGAAGGCTCATCAAGAAGGAGTATGTCCGGATTTTCCAATAAAATTTTACCTAATAATACAATGGTTTTCTCACCACCGCTTAGACTTATAAATTCTCTATTTAAATAATTTTCATTAAACTTTAATCCAGTACAAACCTTACTCATTTTTTCTTCTATTTCATAACCACCTTTTGCTTCATAAAGCTCATTAAGTTCACCATATTTTTTTAATGCATATTCTAATTCATTTTCCTTTAAACTAGACATATGTATTTCTAATATTTTCAATTCACTACTTATTCCATATTGGATTTGGAAAGCAATTTTTAAAACATCTATTACTTTAAAGTGCTCTGGATAATCAGGTATTTGATGTAAATATCCTATAGTTGAATTTTTCTTTATGGATATGCTACCTTTATCTTGGTGTTCCATGCCAGCAATTATTTTAAAAACTGTAGTTTTACCACAACCATTTCTTCCTATTAGACCAACTCTTTCGCCAATTTGAACTTCAAAGGTAATATTACTAAAAATCTTATTACCTCCAAAAAATTTTTCTACTTCATTTAGTGCTAATTGTATCATTGTTAATTCCTCCTAGATGTTATATAAATATGGATTTTTACCCCTAAAATAATAAACTCCAGCAATAAACACTTGCCAGAGCTTTTGTATTTTGATTTTATTATAAATCAGTTATACTAATCCATTATATAATCGCAGTAAAAAACCCAGGCAAGTAAATCCTCACCTGGGCTTTAAAATAACATAGTTATAATGTATTTAAGGCAAAGATAACTCACTTCTTTTTAGCAATGTATTCAATTTTGGATAGACCTCTCCCGTAAAATTGAAATCGTTATATGAAATTCCAGATAATGACATTGGCAATCTGTCTAAAATTGAATTTTCTAAAAAGAATTTAGTCATGGTTTTCGCCTCCCTATATTAAAAATTTAATTATATTAATATTAACATAAAGTTTATTAAATATCAATATTGGGATTTTATGTATTGAAAATACTATGTACATTTAATATAATACTGATGCATTATATTGAAAGGGATAATTTTATGGGTTAAATTACTAAAATAGCCACATATAACTTGTTTACAGTATGTTAACAAAATGCTATAGTTTATTTGGATATTAAAAGATATTAATGGGGGTAGATGACATGACAAGATTTGAATCAAGGGGTTGCTCATTTATAATTGCTATAGCTATGTTGGTTTTTGTATTACCGATTTCTATAGTAAATGCGCAAACAAAAACGCTTTCGGATGCCATATTGAAGACAAGTAATGCAACATCGATGGAAAGCAATGGAAATGTAAGTTTGACATTTAAGGCTGAAGGTCTCTCCAACCAAGAACAACAAGATTTTGAGATGATAAGTGAAATTTTAAACAATTTCCAAGTAAATTTTAATTCTAAAGTATCTGGAAATAGTGATGGAACGATTTCTAGGCAATATGTTAAAATGTCAGCAAATATAGCTGGAAGCCCATACAGTGGCGAAGTATGGAGTGATATTAATCTTGCAGGTAAAACTCCGATAGTTAAGGGAATTGTAAAATCACCACAGCTTTTTGAGATGATGTTGTCACCTGATTATAAGAATAAATATATGCTGTTAGATTTTGCGCAGATAGAAAATATGCCAGAAATGCAAGGCCAACTAGGTAGTATGGATTTCGGTAAAATGATGGGTGAAAACAAAGAACTACAAGGTATGATTATAACTCTTATTGAGAAGTATTCGTCACAATTAGGTTCAAATTATGACTTTATATCTCACAATGGGAATGCATATAATGTTAAGATTAGTGATGCTCAGTTTAAAGACATGATAAGAAATGTAGTTAATTTAACTGCAAAAAATAAAGCAATACAAAATATTATAAGTGATTTAATTGTTTCTCAAATGAAAAACAGTGGAGCAACAACGCAGGAAATTAATACTACAAGCTCTGATATGAAGCAAATGTTTGTAACTCTTGAATCACAAGAATTTTTAGATCAGTTTAATGGAACTATGGACAAGCTGAGGGACGTAAAGATACTTGGAGACCAAGGAATTGATATTACTTATACAATTGATGAAAATGGATATGTAATAAAGACAAAAGGTGTTATAGAAGTTGTAATAGATATGGCAAAACTTAATAAAGTATTTGGTGAAGACGTTATGAGTGCAAGTAGTGCAAGTGAGATTATACCAACAGGAATATACACAGTTGGTATTGGTTTTGATGTAAATAATAGTAATATAAATGGCAATGTAAATATTGTTTTACCAACACTAACTTCAGCAAATTCATTTACTATTTCAGAATTACTTAACGAACTTCAACAAGACCCACAAGAAGAGCCTCTACCCGCAGTTATTACTCATACTGTTACGGGTGGACAGCTTCCGAAAACCTCCTCACATTTATATGATGTACTTCTCATAGGTGCTATTCTAATGCTAATTGGAGTCATAAGTCTTAAAAGCAGAAAACATTATGAATAATGGAAAACTATCAGGCCGCAAGATTTCTTTGGCTACAGTTTTATCTCTAGGATTTATAATCTTCGGGGTAGGATGTATTTCTTGGTCAATTGTAAATATATGGTTGCAGTCTAATAATTCCACGAATAGTAATTCTGTGACTTCAGTTGCAAAGGTAAGCAAGTCGAAGGGAGTCAGCATAACACCAGTGAAATCGGATACTAATAAAACAATTTACCCGGTAAATCCTAAAGAGGGTGAAAACCTTGGAAGTCTTACTATTCCAGCATTAAATCGTAAATTGCCAATCATCCAGGGAACGGGAACGAATGATCTTAAGAGAGGGGTAGGTCACTTTTCACAAAGTGTACTTCCAGGGCAAAAAGATAATTGTGTTCTCTCCGGACATCGTGATACGGTCTTTAGGGAATTAGGCAATCTGAAGATAGGGGATCAACTAATTGTGCAAACAGCTACCGGTATATTCACATACGCGGTGAAGGGCACGCGAATTGTCCATGAAGACGATAAAACAGTGATCGTACCTATAGACCATGCCGTGCTTACGTTAACAACCTGTTATCCATTTGATTTTATTGGAAATGCTCCAGACCGCTATATCGTCTCTGCAGATTTAGTAAAAACAAATAAAACAATTAACTAAAAAAATAATGTAAACTATAAATAACCCCCACCTTGAAAAGGTGGGGGTTATTTATAGTTATTTGTGTTTAAGAATGACGATTAAATTTTTGGACATACTACTTAAAATCAACTTATATTATTATCATAAAAGATATAGGAGGGGAAAATGTTTAATAAAAGCGAAAATAAAATATTTAAAACTGTTGATGGATATAATCGTGAAGTAGCAGTACGTTGCAGAAAAATCGTAAATGCAGGGACAGTAAAAAATTATTTAATTAACATTAAAGAATATGATGGAGGAATCACCGCACTATTAGATGAAAGTGGAAATCTTATGCTTTCACAAGTAATATTGTAATTATTGAGGTGATTAATGGTAGAGTATTCCTAGAAAATTCTACCATTTTTTAGAAATTTTATATATACTTGCTACAAGATATCAGAAACATTAAATTCATTTTTCTTAGTGCTATTTAATTCCTTATTTAGCTTCTTTAATACGCTCTTTTCAATTCTAGAAACATAAGACCTAGAAATTCCTAGAATTAATGAAATTTCCTTTTGAGTTCTAGGATTACCATCAAGTAACCCATAACGCATTTGAATTACCATTTTTTCTCTATCCATCAAAGATACATTAATCTTATTATAAAGCTGTTTAACTTGCATTTTATTTTCTACTATATCAATAATAGAATCCCCATCACTACATAATACGTCCATAAGGGATATATCTTTTCCCTCTTTATCAGTTCCAATGGTATCTTGTAGGTAGACTTCACCTTTTAATTTTTTATTATTACGAATAAGCATGAGTATCTCATTTTCTATGCACCTTGCAGCATATGTGGCAAGTCTTGTTCCCTTACTAGAATCAAATGAATCGATGCCTTTAATAAGGCCCACAGTTCCAATAGATATGAGGTCATCTATATCTTTTCCTGGGTAGGAATATTTTTTTACTATGTGTGCAACAAGTCTTAGATTTCGTTCTACGAGTATTCCTTTAGCTAGTAAATCTCCTTCCGCAAGTTTTGTTAAACAAGATTTCTCTTCTTCCTCATTTAAGGGTTGAGGGAATAGACTACTACCAGTTATATAAGCTGTTAAAAGTGTAATATTTCCAATCATATCTAATAAACAATTTATGAAAAACACAGATGTCCTCCTAATATAGCTTATTAATATCATATGATTTGTTATTTGTTTTCATGTATTTAATATTCTATTTTAAAATAATTTTTAAGAAACATTGATAAAAGAGGCTTGCAAAAAAAGGGTCCATTATAGGACCCTATACATATTTTCTCATGTGTTTTAATGCATTTTTTTCCACTCTAGATACTTGCGCTTGGGATATACCTATTTCATCGGCTACTTCCATTTGGGTTTTCCCGTCGAAGAACCTTAAATTTAAGATTAGCCTTTCTCTATCTTTTAATTTATTCATTCCATCTTTAATTGATATGTTTTCTAGCCAACTATCATCTAAGTTTTTAGTATCTTTTATTTGATCCATTACATAAATTTCGTCACCACCGTCATGATAAATTGGTTGAAATAATGATACAGGATCTTGTATAGCGTCTAGAGCAAATACTACATCTTCCCTAGGTAATTCTAATTCTTTAGCTATTTGTTCTACAGTAGGCTCTTTATTATGCTCATTCACCAGCCTATCTCTAACTTGCAAAGCCCTATATGCAATATCCCGGAGAGACCTACTAACCCTTATTGAATTATTATCTCTTAAATACCTTCTTATCTCACCAATAATCATTGGGACTGCATATGTTGAAAATCTGACATTTAGACTTAAATTAAAATTATCAATGGACTTCATTAAACCAATGCATCCTACTTGAAATAAATCATCTACGTTTTCTCCTCGATTATTAAAGCGTTTTATAACACTCAAAACCAATCTTAAGTTTCCTTGAATAAAGACTTCTCTACACTCTGATTCTCCATTTTGTATCCTATATAGTAATGCTTTCATTTCTTTTTCTTTTAATACCGGTAATTTTGAAGTATTCACACCACATATTTCTACTTTATTAAATATCATAAGGTCATCATTCCCTTCAGTGTAGTTGCTTTTAAATTATGTCCTTAAGATTTGTTAATTATACTAAAGACAACCCTATAATATTTTTTAAATATTTTTTACATTTTATTAATATGGGAAAATATAAAAATAGCCATCCTCTTTATGAGAATGGCTATTAACTATCGCATACTTTATTCGTACGCTATATTATATAATATGCATAATGTGTTAAAAAAATTCCATTTACTAAATATATATTTATATTTGTTAATAAACTATAAATATAATTAGCAATTTCTAAATTGTTGTAGTCATTATAGTTTCAGGAATGATTAATTCTGCATCAGTACAACTTAGTACTTCTTCAATAGTAACCCCGGGTGCCAATTCTTTTAAAACTAGTCCAGCCTTTGTTACTTCCATAACTGCTTTGTCTGTTATAATAAGATCTACCGCATGGGCAGCAGACAATGGGAGACTACATTTTTTCAATATTTTTGAATTTCCTTCTTTGTCTGTATGAGAAAGCGCTGCAATTACCTTTTTTGCACCTATAAGAAGATCCATACCACCTCCCATTCCAGGAATGAATTTTCCGGGAATTTTCCAGTTAGCTATATTACCATCTTGATCTACCTCAAGGGCACCTAAAACTGTAGCATCTACGTGACCTCCACGAATGATGCCAAATGAAGTCGCCATATCAAAAACACATGCTCCAGGAAGCATTGTAATAGGCTGGCCTCCAGCATTACCAAGATCAGGATCTGACTCTCCACGTTTTGGTTTAGGCCCAAACATAAGTCCACCATTTTCAGTTTGAAGTATTACATTTACCCCCTCAGGAATAAAATTTGCTGCCTCTGTAGGCATACCGAATCCAAGATTAATAACCATTCCATCTTTAAATTCTTCAGCTATCCTACGTGCGATAAATTGTCTATCTTTCATCTAAATAACCTCCTTTATTAAAGTCTGTTAGTTTTGATCCATAGATCTTCATAAATTTTTGTTCTATCTTCAAGTGTATGTCCTTGAACAATAATATCTACAAAGATACCTGGTGTTCCAACATCGTTGTAATTTATATCTCCAACTTCTACAATTTCATCAACCTCAGCTATAACAATATCTGCAGCAGTTGCTAAAGTAGGATTACAACCCATGGAAGTCCCTCTATATTGAAGATTACCATTTTTATCAGCTCTGAAGGCCTTTATTATTGCTACATTTGCCCTTAGAGGTGGGTATAATAAAAACTGCTTACCATTTACAATGATTTTCTCTACACCTTCTTCTACTTCTGTACCTAAGCCCGTTGCTGTAACAATAGCACCAAGGCCGGCTCCACCTGCACGAATTCGCTCAATCCACGTCCCCATAGGGTTAAACTCTACTTCCATTTCTCCGCTTTTATATTGTTTTCCTATTTCAGGATCCGTTCCTATATGAGCGCCAATAAATTTCTTGATTTGTTTATTAGCAGTGAGTTTTCCAATATCAAAACCACCACCAGGATAACTTCCAACTACACTAATAAGTGTCAAATTTTTAGTGTTTTTTTCAACTAGTGTATCTATCATCTTCAAAGGAGCACCAATACCTAGGAATCCACCTACCATGATACTCATGCCATCCTCAATTTTACTAGCAGCTTGCTCTAAAGTTTGAATAATAGCCATTTCTTCACACCTCCATTAAATTGTTTTTTATGATGTAATTTTGTGATCCCCACTAATTAATTTGTTTTGATTACTTTCCTTCTTTAAAAGATGTTTTATAATTAATGTGCAAATAATGCCTACGATATTCATGATAGCAACTATTAAAAATGCGGTTCCATACTCTCCACCACTTGATTGTTTTATTGACGCTGCAAGTCTCGGACCGACAAATGCGGCTAAACCAAATGCCGTAAATATCACGCCATAATTCACACCTATATTTTTAGCACCAAAATTATCTGCTGTTACAGATGGGAATATACCCAGAAATCCTCCGAAACTTAAGGCAATGCCAAATACTGCTACTATAAAAATACCAAAAGTTTTTGCACCAGATAATAAGATGAGCATTCCACTACTTAAAATATACATACATAAAATTGCATTATATCTTCCGATTTTATCAGAAACTGATCCCCAAAATATTCTTCCACCACTGTTTGCAAATGCTAATATGCTTACTACTATGGCAGCGACCTCAGGTGTTAGTCCGATTTTTTCTTGAGCTATCGGGGAAGCATGGCCTATGATCATTAGCCCCGAAATACACCCTATTGTGTACATAACCCATAACACATAAAACTTAGCATCCTTCACCATTTCTCCCGGAGTTTTATCAACAGTTGCTGATACTAGGCCTGCAACCTTTGGCGTCCACCCTTCAGGTTTCCAACCCGCTTTAGGAGCTTTTATAGCAAATGAACATACAACGATACCAACCATGAAAACAAATCCTAATAATTTAAAGGTTGAAAGTACTCCAAATTTAGAAATTAAAGAAACAGATAATGGCGCAAATAAGACTGCCCCTGAACCAAAACCAGCTGCTACGAGGCCTCCTGCAAGTCCTCTTTTGTCAGGGAACCATTTTACCGTATTACCAACTGTACATGCATAAACAGTACCTATTCCAAATCCACCAAGGACTCCATACGTTAAATATAAAGTAGTTAAGGAACTTGTAAATCCAGTTAGAATTATCCCTAATCCAAAAATTATTCCGCCTACTAATGTTACCTTCTGAGGTCCGCTTTTATCTTGAATTTTTCCAGCTACGATCATTGCAAAAGGAACTAAACATAGGTTAAGAGTAAACGCAAGAGATGCTTGACTAGTTTGCCATCCAAACATATCTATTAAGGGTTTTTGAAATACACTCCAGGCATAAGCAGAACCGATACATAAATTCATAAAAACACTTGCCAATAGTACAATCCATCGATTTGGTTGTTTTTGTTGCATTGACGTCACTTCCTCTCTAATTTTTTTGTTGAAAATAAAATGAAGTAAACATTTATAGCTTTATTAGATTTACTCAATAATTATTCTCATATATATAAATATAAGCAATAATTAAGCCATTAATGACTTTAGACTAAAATTATTTTAGTCTTATATTCCTACTGAGATTGGAACCAATCTTAATATATTATAAATTTGCAAGTGTTCTAATCTTAGTAAAATCTTAGTACAATCTTAGTACAATCTGTCTTATAATTAGAACGTTGCTAATCTATATACAAGAATAGATCCAGTACTACTCCATAGCACTGGATCTATTCTTACGAAACATCTATATTAAGTTTTTTAATTTTATAATATAAATTGCTCCTGGAAATTCCTAAAAATTTTGCCACTTCATTTTTATTCCATCTACATTCAATTAATGCAGTAACAATCTTATTTCGTTCGGATTCATCTGTAGATATCTTAAGATTATTCACTGCTTCATTTGTTTTATTACTCGAAGCACGTTCTTCATATAAATATTTAGGTATATCTGCTCTGGTAATTATTCCATCTGACATGCTGCAGACTGTTTCCATGACATTTATAAGCTCTCTTATATTACCAGGCCAGTCGTACGTGAGTAAGTCATTAATAAAAGAAGGATCAACTTTAAAAAGATTAACATTGTATTCTTTTGAAAATTTCCGTGTAAAATGATCTACTAATAAAGGGATGTCCTCTTTTCGTTTATACAATGGAGGCACATTTATAGGAATGACATGCAGTCTATAAAATAAATCATGTCTAAATTTTTTTTCACTTACCATTTCTAAAAGATTAGCATGGGTGGCTGCAATAATTCGAACATTTATTGGAATAGGAAAATGGCCTCCAATCTTTTCAATTTCTCGCTCTTGCAGAACTCGCAATATTTTTGCTTGAAGCGATAGTTGCATATCTCCTATTTCATCGAGAAAAATTGTGCCTCCATTGGCCACTAAGAATTTTCCTAAATGTCCACCTCTAATTGCACCCGTAAAAGCACCTGCTTCATAACCAAATAATTCAGATTCCAAAAGATTTTCAGAAATTGCAGCACAATTAATCCTCATAAATGGTTGATTATGCCTGTTACTAAGATTAGTTATGGCTTGAGCAACTAATTCTTTACCAGTTCCTGTATCACCAGTGATTAAAATGGTTGATCCTGTTTTCGCCGCAGCAATAATTTGTTTTTTCATTTGCAAGACAGCACTACTTTTTCCAATAATATCATCTATGGTATATTTAGAAGATAACATTGAATGCGTATTAGATGGTAACGATATCATTTTTTTAACTTGTAAAACGTTGCCTTCCATATATTCTATAAAACTCTTCATGCTAATTACACCGACAACGTTATTTTCTTTGTTCACTACAGGAACAATATAAAAATCTACTTTTTTCAAATCTTTTATATAATCATTTTCTGAAATAGCATAAGCTTGATGTACAAATGAATCAATAGTAGATTTTTCATGATGCAAAGCTCCTATTAGAGAAAAGGCTGTAATAATACCCTTATACTTATTATTATCATCTACAACAATAATATATGAATTTTTAGTGGATTCCATTTTTGTAATAACTGCACTAATGGTATCTCCAAGGGAGCATTGTATAAATAAGTAATCTAGAATTTCTTTTACTCTCAAAACCTCATCCTCCCTCATTTATAAGATATGCTGTCTGTTTTAGAACTCTATAATTTACTTCACGTACCTATATAAATCTAATATAACATAAATGTTGTATTTTTGGTAATTTTTAATTAATATGCTAGGGTATGTGAACAATATTTTGTATATTAATGTTATTATTGGCTATTAAGAATAATGTTGATTTAAGTTCACATAGTATGAATTATGTTAACTAATTTCAAAATGTAAACTTAAAATTATAACTTATACCTCTGAAATAGGAGAGATTTTCAAGTAGAATCATATCAGATTATTAGATCATTTTCATAATGGTGTTAGTATAGTATAATAAAGTTCTTATATAGCTTAAAATAATAAACTAATTGGAGTGATGAAATTGGAATTTAAAGTTGAGAAAGATATGAAATTTTCTATGGAAATTATAGTTAAAAGCAGTGATACGGCAAGTTTTTATGGATCTGGAGATTTAGACGTTTATGCTACGCCTGCTATGGCAGCTCTTATGGAGAATGCATCAAGGAATTGTGTTCAAGTTGGTCTACCTGATGGGTTTACAACAGTTGGGATAGAAATTAGTATTAAACACATAAAAGCAACACCTATTGGTGTTAAGGTTAGAGCTGAAGCACTACTTGAAAAGGTAGAAGGTAAAAAATTATTCTTTAAGGTAGAAGCATTTGACGATATGGGCAAAATAGGTGAGGGAACTCATATAAGGTACATAGTAAATTCGAAACAATTTCTTGAAAAAATAGTACGTTAAATTTCTTCTTGCTTAAATAGGGCTGTACTATTAGTACAGCCCTAATGCTAAGTTGAAAATCAATGTTATTATATGATTTTGTGATTAAGAACATTGGTGATTATATGATTTGGTGTTTTATCATAAATAAATTAGTATTTATCAAATTAACTTAAGCAATATATTTTTATTAAAATTCCAAATTCATAATAGTTGAGGCTACTTCAGATCCGTTAATTAATATCACAATTTTGTGTTCGCCCGGATAATGGCGCCTGGTAGTGAGTTCAATCCATTTATGAACTTTAGTTCCAGTAAGACATTTACCACCAGGAACTGTTTTATCAGATAGTAGAAATAATTTACGTGACGTATTTTCTCTAGATTTTACAAAATAAATTCCATACTCAATTCGTATATGCATAGGGTCACCTTCTCGGATACAAAGTTCATACTTAAGATTACAACTCTCACCAATTTTAAGGTTAGGCGGATCTACAGCCAAAACAGCACTGGTGGTAATAGGTCTATCTATGGATTCACCGTATCCAAATAACTTCATCACATCTGGATTAGCTTTGCGTATTAATGTGCGGCAACCGTGCCTTAGTATCCAGTCTGTATTTATATTCAATCCTTTTAAACGTCTTACTGTCTCAATAATAACTAATGGGTTATCCTTAGAAATATCGTTTAAGTTATTAGCGACACTTTTGCGGACATAAATGGACGGGTCTTCTTTTAAATTTTCTAGCACAGAAAGTACTGGATTTGGGTCAATTTTGAACATAGTAAGGGCATCCCCCCATGGCAAACGCGGACGACAACCCTCGCTAGAAAGCCTCCTAACATGCTCATTGCTACTTTTCGACCAATCTAGCATCTGGTTTATCATCCTCTGAGGATCCCGTTTAATAAAGGTTCTTACAGCAAATTCTGAGGAGGACCTTATAGTGAACCGTTTGAGTGCTTTCATGGAAATCTCCCAGGTATCATCTGAATTACCGTATACTGCCACAAAGTTTGGAAAGAATAAATATGGAAATCCGACACATGTCTCGTCAATGGCAAACAATACTTCTAGTGCCTCCTCGTAACTTTCTGGAAGGTATGCCCTGAGTGTTTTAGTGATTTTTCTCATCCTATCCATTAATTTAAGTTCATCCCAGGTATCATCTATTGTAGTAATTATGAATTCTTCAACATCAAAAATTTCATAGGCAATATGTACTTTTTCACTAAACTGACGCAAAAATTCTTTATTATACATGTTTTTTAAAGCTTCCGCCATGTGATACCCCTCCTTCTTTATATAATTTATTATAGCAATTATAACTTGCCTGCTGTGCTTTATTTAATATTAATTTTTCTAAACATATGTAAATTTAGGCAAAAATAAAACTCCGAGGTTTTATTCTCGGAGTATATTAACTATTTTTTAATTTGATAAAACTAACTTCACTACAATTCTTGCAAATTAACGCTATAGTACCATCGCCACAATTTTTGAATTCAAAATTATTTGCATTAGTATCTATGTTTAAGTCTTTTATGTTTCCACATTTACATATTAATTTCATCGTATATCTCCAATCTGTGCTTAAGTTTTGTAATTTAATTATACCTTAAATTTTAAACAGAATCCATCTAGTAGGTGCAATTTTATAGTTAATCTAAAATAACTTTATAAAACAATTAAAAAAAGTAGATTTTCTTCATAAAGTCTACATAAAACTATGTTAACATGTAAGCATATAGAAAAAACATTTGTAATTTAATATTTTTTATTACACACCCTCCCCCCTATGGGGAGGTGATATAAATTTTAAAATTTGTTTTAAGAAATATATAGAGAGGAGCAAATTAAATGAATAAAGAAAAAGTGCAAGCAGTTCAAGCGCTTAAGACATCAAAAGGACAAATTGAGGGAATTATAAAAATGATGGAAGACGGAAGGTATTGCATTGACATATCAAATCAAATAATTGCTGCGCAGTCATTACTTAAAAAGGCAAATATGTTGATTCTGAAACAACATCTTAATCATTGTGTAAAGGATGCATTTATTAATAATACAGGTGAGGAAAAAGTTGATGAAATTATAGAGCTACTTACTAAATTAATTGGGAACAAATAATATAAGGAGGGACGTATTATGCAGAGTAAAATATTAAAAATTGAAGGTATGACCTGCGCGGCATGTGCAAAAAATATAGAAAGGGTTTCAAAAAAATTGCCAGGAGTTGAGCAGGCAAGTGTAAATTTTGCTACAGAAAAATTAAATATAAATTATGATGATGCATTGATTAAATTAGAAGATATACAAAATGCAGTTGAAAAGGCGGGGTATAAAATATTGGTTCAAACAACCAATAAAACCTTAAAGCTTGAAGGTATGTCTTGCGCTTCTTGTGCAAAGAATATAGAGAGAATAACTAGGAAAATGGATGGAGTAATAGACTCAAATGTAAACTATGCCACTGAAAAGTTAACTATTTCTTTTGAGCCATCATTAGTTAAAACAAATGATATAAAGAAAGTAATAGCAAAAGGTGGATATAAGGCAATAGAGGAAGAAAGTAATATAGATCAAGATAAAGAAAAAAAAGAAAAGGAAATAAAGGCTTTATGGAATAGGTTTTTAATATCCGCAATTTTTGGAATCCCATTATTGCTAATTGCGATGGTGCCAATGTTTGTAATGCTACCTGATGTTATTAATCCTATGATGCATATGAAGGGGTCTGCTATTATACAATTAGTGCTTGTTCTACCAATAATGTATACAGGCAGAAAATATTTTATAGTTGGATTTAAATCATTATTTAGATTAGCCCCTAATATGGATTCGTTAATATCAATGGGAGCATCGGCTGCATTTTTATACAGTATATTTGCAGTTTATGAAATAATGCTTGGGAATAGTGGCTATGCCATGTATTTTGAATCTGCGGGTATAATTTTAACTCTTATAACTCTTGGAAAGTATTTAGAATCAGTAACAAAAGGGAAAACTTCGGAGGCAATTAAAAAACTTATGGGTCTTCAACCTAAAACTGCAATTATAATCAGAGATGATAAGGAAGTTGAGATTCAAATTGATGAAGTAGAAGTTGGAGATATAGTAGTTGTTAAACCTGGCGCAAAAATGCCTGTAGATGGCGAAATTGTTTGGGGAACAACATCTGTAGATGAGTCGATGCTTACAGGTGAGAGTATGCCAGTGGAAAAAAATATTGGGGACAAAATAATTGGTGCAAGTATAAATAAAAATGGGTCTATTAAATTTAAAGCAACTAAAGTTGGCAGGGATACAGCTCTTGCACAAATAATAACATTAGTTGAAAATGCTCAAGGGTCAAAGGCTCCAATTGCTAAAATGGCAGATGTTATATCTGGTTATTTTGTACCTGTAGTTATAGGGCTTGCGTTAATTTCATCACTAGCTTGGCTTATATCAGGTCAATCGGTAGTTTTTGCATTAACTATATTCATTTCAGTTCTTGTAATAGCTTGCCCATGCGCTCTGGGCCTTGCAACACCTACTGCAATAATGGTTGGGACAGGTAAAGGCGCCGAGTATGGAGTTCTTATAAAAAGTGGTGTAGCCCTTGAAACTGCACATAAAATTCAAACTATAGTATTTGATAAAACAGGAACACTTACTGAGGGAAAACCAAAGGTAACAGATATAATTACGGTAAAGGGTATAGATGAGAATTATTTGCTCATAATAGCTGCGTCAGCTGAAAAAGGATCTGAACACCCACTAGGCGAGGCTATAGTTAAGGGAGCAGAAGAAAGAACTTTAGAAATTAAGAAGGTAGATGATTTCAAAGCTATCCCCGGTTATGGAATAGAAGTTAGTATAGAGGGTAATAAGATTTTACTTGGAAATAGGAAGTTAATGTGCGAGCGTGAAATTTCTTTAGAGGAATTAGAGGAATTTTCAAACAAACTTGCGCAGGAAGGCAAAACTCCAATGTATATCGCTATAGAAAATAAGATAAGCGGAATCATTGCAGTTGCGGATACTGTTAAAGAAAATAGTAAAAAGGCTATAGAAAGACTTCATAGCATGGGAATAGAAGTTGCTATGATAACTGGTGATAACAAGCTAACTGCAGCAGCTATTGCCGCTCAAGTTGGTATTGATATAATTCTTGCAGAAGTATTACCAGAGGATAAAGCGAATGAAGTTAAGAAACTTCAAGCGTTAGGTAAAAAGGTTGCCATGGTTGGAGATGGAATTAATGATGCCCCAGCACTAGCTCAGGCTGATATTGGTATAGCTATAGGATCAGGTACAGACGTTGCAATGGAGTCTGCAGACATTGTACTTATGAGAAGCGATTTAATGGATGTACCTACGGCGTTACAACTAAGCAAGAAAACTATAACAAATATTAAGCAAAATCTGGGATGGGCATTTGGCTATAATATTCTTGGAATACCTATTGCAATGGGAGTGTTACATTTCTTTGGGGGTCCACTTTTGAACCCTATTATTGCAGCCCTTGCCATGAGTTTTAGTTCAGTTTCAGTATTAACAAATGCATTACGCTTAAAAGGCTTTAAACCATTAAGATAGATTTTAATAAAAACAGAAGCAAAAATAAAAGTCGAAGGGAGAAATAGAAATGAAAAAGAAAATATTAATTGAAGGTATGAGTTGCGGACATTGCGTTAATCATGTTGTGGAGGCATTAAAGGAAATTGGAGCAAAAGATGTGGATGTAAGTCTTGAAAAAAGACTTGCTATCGCTGAGTTAAGTGAAGATGTTACAGATGATGTTATTAAGGCAGCTATTGATGATGCAGGATATGAAGTTGTAAAAATAGAAAAAGCTTAGTTTAAATAGTGAAGTCGTAATATGTAAAAGGTCCAAATGCTATATAAAATATAGTATTTGGACCTTTTATTAAATATAAGGTGTTTAAAGATATTTTATTAGAAAATATATAGATTAATCATAGTAACTTCATAATTGCTCCACAATTGATTAGTATAATAAACATATAGAGAGAAACAAACATATAAATAAAAAATCAAATAAGGAGTGATGCTTTATGAAAAATAAAGTTATGATTTTAATAATAGCAGGAATACTAACACTAGGTGGCATTTCAGTTGTATATGCAACAGCTAGAAATGGTGTAAGTTTAAATGATCTTAGTAGAACGATGATGGGTGCGCAAAGCAGTGGAACTCAATCACCATATAATAATAACCAGGGAATGATGGGTAGACAAAATGCTGGAACTACATCAAATTCTAATTTTAATAACATGATAAAAGTAATGCAAGATAATGAATTTAATGATGGAGCAAATGCTATGAAAAATAGCGATTTTGGTGCTATGAATAAGTTTATGACTAATATAAGTGATGAGGATTATCAAAAGATGATCAATATAATGCAAAAGAATGGATATGGATCTATGGCAGCTAGAATGCAATCTGTAAGCAGACAAGATATGACTCAAATTCATCAAAGTATGATGGGCAGATAATATTAATAAAAAACGTTAAATTATTTAAGGTTATGTTATAATAATTTTTAGCATTGTTATTTAAAAAGTCATACCAAAAGAGTAGCTATTGCTTCTCTTTTGGTATGACTTTTTAATTATTTGTAAAATACCATAGTTTTGATGTATATACAAAAAAATGATAATTGGTTAGTAATTTATAGGGTTAATCTAAAATATAGAACAGGTTGGTGAGTATGTTGATGAGAAAGAGTGGTTTGATAAGAAAAAAGGTGCGAAGCAAAAGGATTTTTACTGTTGGCTTAATATTTTCTTTAGTATTTTGTGCTCTTGTTGGTAGATTGGTTTATATAATGGCTTTTAATGAGGCTAAATATAAGGCATTGGCATTAGTGCAGGGGACAAAAGACATAGAAATACCTCCTATAAGGGGGGCAATCTTAGACAGAAATGGCATACAGATGGCATTAAGTATGAATATTTATAGGGTAGATGCTGATTTAAATGTATTAGGGAAATATTTAGTAGATAAAAAAATATCTAAAGAAGATGCTGAAAACCAATTGTCAAAGATACTGAAGGTTAGTAATAGTGAAGTTAAAAAAATATTAGATACTAAAGATAGCAAAGGCAAACCACTACAATTCATATCAGTGAAAAGGAAGGTAGAGAAGCCAACGATAGATGCTATCAAGGCTTTAAAATATAAGGGAATAATAATTTCAAAAGATGTGGAGAGAATATATCCAAATGATAGCTTTTTATCCAATGTTATTGGCCATACCAATTTAAATGGTACTGGAGTAAATGGAGTAGAATTTAGTTACAATAGTGAATTAGCAGGTGTTCCTGGGGTGAAGGTTGTTGAAACGGATAGGGATAGTAATGAATTGCCTTATACGGAAGCAGTGACGATTAACCCCATAGACGGAAAGAATTTAACATTAACTATTGATAGCCGAATTCAAGAATTAGCTGAGAGCGTAGCTAAAGAAACATTAAATGAAAATGGTGCCAAATCTGTAAGTATAACAATTATGAATCCAAATAATGGTGAAGTTTTGGCAATGGCGAATGTACCAGATTATAATTTGAACAAACCTTATGCAGAAGGTAAAACAAATGAAGAAACACAGGAAGCATGGAAGAATAGGGCTATCAGTAATGTGTTTGAACCAGGATCAATTTTCAAAGTTATAACAGCGGCGGCTGCACTCCAGAATAATGCTGTAACGGATAATGATCGATTTGTAAGTAATGGTAGCATTAAGGTTGGAAATAAAACATTGTATAGTGATAAAAAAGAGAATTATGGAGTTGAGACTTTTTCTGATATAATTAAAAATTCTGATAATGTTGGGTTCGTTAGGCTAGGACAGATGATCGGGAAGGACAATCTGTATAAATTTACTCAAAAATCTGGTTTTGGGCAGAAGACAGGTATTGATTTACCTGGTGAAGGTATTGGGTTAATAAAGGATTTGAAAAATATCACACCTCTTGATCTTGCTACTATGTCCTATGGGCAAGGAGTTGCAGTTACCCAAGTGCAGTATATTGCTGCTTTTAACGCTGTAGCTAATGGAGGAACATGGATAAAACCACATGTTATGGAGAATATATCTCATGATGTAGACGGTAAAAAAGTTATAGACAAGCAGTTTGATAGTTTTAATAAGAGGAATATAATGAGCAAAGAGAAAGCTGCTCAATTAAGAATGTATTTGGAAACGGTAGTTAAAGAAGGAACTGCAATTGGAACCTATATGGAAGGTTATCATATAGCTGGTAAGACTGGAACTGCTAATGAGGTTAACACTACCAATGGAGGGTACACTTCCGGTAAATATATATCCTCATTTGTAGGTATGGCTCCTGCAAAAAATCCAAAGGTAAGTTTAATAGTTACTATAGAGGAGCCAAACTCTAGTAAATATTATGCTGCCCAGACGGCAGTGCCAGCGGCAAAGAAGCTATTTTCAGGCTTATTTCCAATACTTAACATAGTTCCAGATAGTGTGAGTGATAAAACAAAATAATAAATAAAAAGGTAGGACAAGATGTCCTACCTTTTTGACAAAGATTATTTGAAACTTATGATTAATTTTTGCAATAACATTAAACTAACCACCTATATAATCTTTTCTGATTTTTTCTAAATCTGCAGTTTTCAAATCATCTACAATAACTACAGCACCTACAATATTACCATCTTTTATAATCGGGTAAATACCGCTTGCACTAAAGGTGGTATTTACTTTAATAATTCCTTTTTTACCTTCGAAAGTAGTTATGTTCTTGCCAGTGGTCGAATTAGAAATTTCAAAAGTACCAGTTGGATTGTCAAATTTATTTAAATCAAAACTTAAAATTGTATTAATATTTTTCGCTGCAACTACTATAAGTGGGTCAAATTCATATCCGCTGCCTTTAATTGAAAGAGCCTGGTTGCTTCCAGAAATCACAGCAGTGTGAACTAATGTACTTGTTTTAACTTTGCTCAGATCAGTACCATAAATACTTGTTTTTTTAGGGACCTCAGTAGCTGTTGTTCCACCTGCTGCGCCACCGGTGCAACAAGACATCCCACTAGATGCGACTGGCACAGAAGAATCAGGTTTTGTGGTATCAACAGTTTTTATATTATCAACAACTTTAATTACTCCACGAATCATACCCATTCCGCAACTGAAGCTAATATCTTTATCCTTAGGTGTAAATTCAATTACATTTTCACCGGGTTGTAAGGTTTTCTGGATATTTAATGAAGGTACAACGATTTCTCCATTACAGGAGTTTAAGGCTTTGCCATCGATAATCCATTTTACAGGCATATTTTTTTGAACATACAAGCCATTTGGAGTATAACCTGCACCATCTGCTGTCATTTTGATTATCTGAACTCCATTTACTATAGTTGCTTTTGAAGCTGGTGAAGCCTTTGATGATGTTTTATTACCAGCAAAACCAGCAGCAAAGGTAGATGTAGTTGGCAAGTTTATACCTGCTAGTGCTAGGCCTCTAGTCCCCATTATAATGCCTAAAACTACTACTAGGATTCCACTAAAGTTTAATAGAGTTTTTGTATATCCTTTACTAATGAGACCTGACAAAGCTCCAAATGTAAGCATTAAAGGTACTGTGCCGAGAGAAAATAGTAACATGGATAATGCACCATTAAAAGCACTGCCAGTTCCTAAGGCATATAGTTGCATTGTTTGAAGAGGACCACAGGGCATAAGTCCATTCAAAACACCAACTAAAAAAGGTGTCTTTGGTTTTTTCTTAACTGAGCAAGCAGACCATGGAAGTCTTATATTAAGTTTTCTAAAGAGGCTATATCCACTCATATTAAGTCCCATTATTATCATAAACACACCAGCAAATATTTGAAGCCCTGCCTTTACTGATGGAGAAAGTGAAAGAACTGAACCTAGAGCACCAACTATTCCACCAATTATTGTATAGGCTAAAACTCTACCAGCATTGTATAAAAGGGCAGGTTTTATAGAGTCAAATTTGTTTTTACTATCTTTATTTATGCTTTGTGACAGCATTATTCCACCACACATACCTACGCAATGTATTGAAGTAAGGACTCCAACAATGAATAGAACAAAATAAGTAGCTCCACTGAGTTTAGAGTTCATGTCAATTCCACCTGATGTATTTCCAATCAATATAATTGCTGCTACTATTATAAATATACCTACTATTTTGTAGTTGCTGGAGCTTTCGGTGCTATAACCAGATGCGTTTATAGCGGTTTTAATTTTTTCGGAATTACACAAATCAACATCATATTCTATAGTTAAAGATTGGCTACCAAAACTTGCCGAAGCATTTCTCACGCCATCTAATTTTTTAACTGCTCTTTCTACTCTTGATTCACATGATGTACATGTCATGCCGAAGACTTTTATTTTCTCTCTTTTAATACTCACCTTATTACCTCCTAAAAGTTTTTATTAGAATATCTAATGTTGTATTCAACGAATTTTTATTTTTAAAGTTTCATTAATAATAAGATTTATGCGTTTAATTCTATGAATATTAACCTATGATTTAAATTATATAAAAAATATGTGTAGATTTTATAAAGATATTAGTGTCTCATAATATATATTGTTTATGAAAACAAAGAACCCACACTAACTAGTGTGAGTTCAAGTAAAATTATATAAATGTAATTGTGTTTTCTACATCTTTGGCATAATATTTATTATTTGTGGATTTACCATACCAAAAACCATTGCAATATGTGCTACAACTAAAAATCCACTTATAAGAATAAAATGAGTTTTCATTTTTTCCTCAACAGTTTTATTCCTGAAAATTAAACCAAGTTCCATAAGTGCAATTGGTAAAAGAAATATAACACCACTTAGGTAAAAACCTACAGCTACAACATCTACCCAAGTATGCCATCCACCACTTGTTGTAAGTGGAATAACGGCAGTTGAAAATAAATATATAAAAATTCCTGTAAAATAAAAGCCAGCAAAAATACCTACTATCTTATTTAGTGTTCTTATACCTCCTTGCTGAATTTTATTAAAAATAATGAAAAATTCAGTAATTGTTAATGTTTCTGCACATATAACTGGTATTGCCATAAACATTATTAGATTCCAAGGTTGATTGGCAGTTAATAATTCCATGTAATGAGTCATATTCATAAATAGTACCCCCCTTTTTTATATTTATTATTATAGCCAAAAGATGTGTAGATTTTATAAAGATATCAATAATTTTGAAATAAATATATAAAAAAGCATTAAATCCAGATAAATTATTTATCTGGATTTAATGCTTTTTTAGGAAACGTAAGAACAAAAGTACTTCCCTCTCCTAGGGAGCTGATAACATTAATGGTACCGGAATGGGCTTCAACAATAGCTTTTACTATAGTTAAACCTATGCCTACGCCACCTGTGTTTTTATCACGGGACTCATCGCTTCTGTAGAATCTTTCGAAGATAAAGGGAGAATCTTTTTTAGAAATTCCAATTCCGTTGTCCTTTACTTCTATAATAATGCTATCATTAATAGATCTTAGAGTTAATAAAACTTCTCCATTTATTTTGGAGTATTTAAGTGAATTTGAAAGTAAATTATACATTACTTGCTTTAATTTATCCTTATCCATTAATATATCTACATTTGGTGTTATATTAGAATGAATTTTCAACCCTGAGTTTTCATATAAAGGTTTAAATGAGGTTACTATTTCTTCTAGTTCTAGGGATAAGTTGAATTTTATTTTATTTAAATTTAGAGTTGTTTGTTCTAATTTTGCTATATTGCTAAGGCCTTCAACTAATTTTATCAATCTTTCTATTTCCTCATAAAAACTTGTTAGCATCTTCTCTGTAGGTTGCCAAACCTTGTCTAGCAATGCTTCTATATGTGATTTTAAATTTGTAAGAGGTGTCCGAAGTTCGTGGGCCATATCAGAAGTTAGACGTTTGCGAAGAAGTTCTTGTGATTGCAGAGTTTCAGCAAGATAGTTTATGGAAGTATTTAAATCATCAATTTCTTTGGTTTTAGATATTACATACGATCTAGCTTCTAAATTCCCACTCCGGATTTTATTGGCAGTATCGGTTATTTTTGTAAGTGGTGATGATATTTGTTTTGAAAAAAGGATGCTAATTATTAATCCGAAAATTAAAGCTATAAAAATAGAAACAAAAAAAGATTGATTTAAGGTCATTTTGAAAGTTAGGGCTCCAGTGTTTAGAAAAGATGTCCCATAATACCCAAAAATTATAGTACCTTCTTTTTTATTGCTTTTGCTAAGTGGATAGCTATCTTCAGCGTATTGTCCGGGATTAATTTCAGAAGAGCTACCCATCATTGAGCCCATCATTGAATTCATCATTGTTTTGTTTTGTAAATTTGCATTACCTGAGGTGAAAACAACAACTCCGGCTTTATCTTTTACTTCAATATATAATTGCTCTGCAGTTGCATACCTTAATATTTCATCTTTGTTACTAGTCGAAAAGCCTGTTTGATCATTGTATAACCCATCTATTACAGTTGCAATTTTATCCAACTTATTTTTATGTTCGTCAATTAAATAAGTGTTAAACTTTTTAGTAATCATATAATTTGAAACTAAACCTGCAATGAGTATAGAAACGATGGTAGTAAGAATAAAACCTATAGATAATTTTTTCATTAAGGATATTTTCATTTATTTTCACCTCATATCTTCTCTAATGTTTAGTTTATTAACAATTAACCACTAAATTTATAACCCATTCCATATACTGAAATTATATATATAGGTTTTTTAGGGTCATCTTCTACTTTCTGTCTAATATTTTTAATATGTGTATCAATAGTTCTATCAAAACCATCATAATCAATTCCAAAAGCGTTAGTTACTAATTGCTCTCTTGAAAATATTTGGCCAGGATTAGTTAAAAGTACAATTAAAATTTTAAACTCATTTGAAGTTAAACCAATAGGATTACCTTGTTTTTTTATAATCATTTTTTCAATATTTATTTCTAAATCACCATTATTAATAATTAGTAACTCTGCTAGTGGATGAGTACCCTTATACGTTCTTCTAATAATAGCTTTAACTCTACTAACTAGTTCTCTATTGCTAAAGGGTTTAGTTACATAATCATCTGCTCCAATAGTAAGCCCTTCTATTTTATCATCTTCCTGTGTTTTCGCTGTAAGCATAATAATTGGAACTGAGGAAGTAGCTCTAATGCGGCTACAAACTTCTTCACCAGACATTTTAGGAAGCATTAAATCTAATATAATTAAATGGATTAGTTCATTATTAAATAGACGTAAGGCTTCTTCCCCATCCGTGGCAGTTAAAACCTCAAAGCCTTCCTTTAATAAGTAGGCTTCAATTACATTTAATATTTTCTGCTCATCATCAACTACTAAGATTCTAATTTTCTCATTCATTTATTTCACTCCAGTACTTTAATGTATTATTTATAGTTTACTCTATAAATAAATTTAATCAATATAGTATTAGAAAAACTAGGGCATTAGACCCTAGTTTTTTTGATTTAATATATTTTTTCTTTTAGTATATTCTTCTTCATCAATTTCACCTTTAGCAAATCTTTCATTTAGTATATTTAATGATGAATTATTTGAAAATGTGGAGTTATTTGATGATGATAAATGTGAATGACCTTTCATTAGTTTGAAAGCCAAGAAAATTAATGCTAAGAATATTAAAAATCCAAATCCCATCATTAGAAACATTCCTCCTCCGCCACCATAGCCATAACCTGAATATCCGTTACAAAACATATAATTAACCTCCTTGTAAACCCTAGTTAAAAGTTTTATTTATTTCCTTAATATACTTTAATTATAAATCGTAATTGTGGAGGAAATATGAAGAAATAAATAAAAAACAACTGCAAATTATATAAATTCTTCATTTTCTTCCACTTTATTAATAGTGGACCTAGACATCTTGCTACTCTCTCTAAAATTGATAATGGAGCCTATAATAATAAAAATAATTCCTATTATTGTGTTTAAAGCAATGGATTCCTTTAGAATTATTAAAGCTAAAATTGGTGCCAAGGCAGGTTTAATAAAAAATACAATTGAAGCAGTAGAGGCAGAAGTCTCTTCCATTGCTAATATGTAAAATGTGTAACCAAGGCCGGTGACAAAAATGCTAATGTAAGCTAGGATAGGTATAGTGTGAAGTGTTATACCCTGAAAAATTGGAATGTTAGAAAATTCTTTTAAACCATTAGCAGAAAGAAAATTTGATACAAAAGTCAATTTTGTAATAAGAATAAGTACTAACATTTCTAAGCTTCCCATTAAAAAGGTAAAGCAAGTTAAGACCACTCCGCCTAGTCTTTTGCTTTTTGTACTGCTTATTACACCATATAAAGCAAAGGTTATTGAGGATATCATAATAAATATTATTCCCTGCAAACTAAGCGTGATGTTAAAAGGATTCAATATACATAGCATTCCAATTATGCTTAGAATCATTGATATAATAGTGTGTTTATATAATTTCTCGCCAATTAAAAAAAAGGCAAAAGTAACCACAAATATTGGATTGCAACTGAAAAGAATAGCAACTAAAGATGCCTTGCAGTACAAAATGGAAAGTTGGAAAAAGGTCATACTTACTACAACACAAATAAAACCTGTAAGCAAGAAAAATTTAAAATCATCTTTGCTTAAGGAAAGTTTTCTACCTCTTAAACTTTTTAGAGCTAGGGGAAGTAGCAGGATAGAACCTATAAAAAATCTTAAAAAACTTATTTGTATAGGATTAAATTGATTTGTAACAGTTTTTAAAGCTATTTCCATAGTGCTGAAAAGGAAAGCCGCTAGAATGATAAACCAATATCCTTTTTTCATTATAAACACCTCTGATTATATAGTACTATATTCTTATTTATGATGTAAATCAAGAAATTACATATTTATCTATTCATTTTTACAAAAAACTATAAATAAATATCTGAAAGTTCTATTTTTATATTTTGATTTTCACTTCTGACGTTGTTACTATATATCATATTTTCATGAAATACTTGTCCTGAAGGTAGCATAACGGTAAATTTACTTCCTTTTCCAAATTCGCTTTCAGCATATATACTGCCACCATGTAATTCAACAATAGATTTAACTAAACTTAAACCAACACCTGTGCCTTCTGTATTTCTTGATAGTGATTTATCCACCTGCTTAAATCTATCAAATATCATATCTAAGTATTTTTCTTCAATGCCAATACCATTATCTTTGACTGATATTTCAACAAATTCATTCTTATTTTTAATATCTACAAATATTTCATCACCTATATTTGAAAATTTTATTGCATTCGATATAAGATTTAAAACTATTCTTTCTATCTTTTCTGTATCACAAGCAATAATTTTTTCTTCTATATCTGTATCAAAAATAATATTCAGCCCTTTACTTTCAATTAAACTAGTTATAGACATCACTATTTCTTCAACTACTGTAATTATATTGTTGTTTGATAAGTTTAATTTAAAGAATCCCGCTTCAATTTTTGATAAATCAACTATGTTATTAATGAGTTTAGATAATCTATATGAATTTTGTTTAATTGAGTCTATATATTTAATGATTGAATCTTTCTTCTCATTTAGTGAATTGTTCTTGCAATACATATCAAACAACTGAGCTGTTGAAAAAATAACGTTTAATGGTGTTTTAAGTTCATGAGAAATGTTAACAAGAAATTCTCCCTGTGCCTTATTAGCAATGATTAACTCTTCATTAGCAATAATTAATTCAGCTGCCCGTTTACCTTTCTCTTCGTTTTGAAAGGTAAGCTCTTTATTAGCAATAATTAATTCAGCTGCCCGTTTACCTTTCTCTTCATTTTGAAAGGCAAGTTCTTTATTAGCAATAATTAACTCAGCTGCCCGTTTACCTTTCTCTTCATTTTGAAAGGAAAGCTCCTTATTAGCAATAATTAGTTCTGCTGCCATGTCTGCTTTCTCTCTGCTTTGAAAGGCAAGCTCTTTAATAGCAATGAGTAGCTCAGCTGCCCTGTCTGCTTTCTCTCCGCTCTGAAAAGCAAGCTCTTTATTAGCAAGGAGTAACTCCGCGGCCATGTCTGCTTTCTCTCCGCTTTGAAAGGCAAGTTCTTTAATAGCAATGATTAACTCAGCAGCTCTGTCAGCTTTCTCTTCGCTTTGAAAGGCAAGCTCTTTATTAGCAATGACAAGCTCTGCAGCTCTGTCAGCTTTCTCTTCACTTTGAAAAGCAAGCTCTTTATTAGCAATGACAAGCTCTGCAGCTCTGTCTGCTTTTTCTCCGCTTTGAAAAGCAAGCTCTTTATTAGCAATGACAAGCTCTGCAGCTCTGTCAGCTTTCTCTCCGCTTTGAAAGGCAAGCTCTTTATTAGCGATGATTAATTCTGCGGCCCTGTCAGCTTTCTCTCCGCTTTGATATGCAAGTTCCTTATTAGCGATGATTAATTCAGCAGCCCTGTCTGCTTTTTCTCCGCTTTGATATGCAAGCTCTTTATTAGCGATGATTAATTCTGCAGCCCTGTCAGCTTTTTCTCCGCTTTGAAAAGCAAGCTCTTTATTAGCGATGAGTAACTCTGCAGCTCTGTCTGCCTTCTCCCCGCTTTGGAAAGCAAGCTCTTTATTGGCGATGAGTAACTCTGCGGCTCTACCTGCTTTTTCTTCACTTTGAAAGGCAAGCTCTTTATTAGCGATAATTAACTCTGCAGCTCTGTCTGCTTTCTCTCCGCTTTGAAAGGTAAGCTCCTTATTTGCAATGAGTAACTCTGCTGCCATGTTTGCTTTCTCTTCGCTTTGAAAGGCAAGTTCCTTATTAGCGATGAGTAATTTCGCCACCCTGTCTGCTTTCTCTTCACTTTCTTTAAGTCTCATCTCCAGTTGCGCTGTTACCTGTTTGTAAAAAATCTCATTCATATGCTATCACCCTTCAATTTGCTTTTTTGATTAATAAAAGCCTTCATTAGTAATGTTAGAATCTTGGATTTTAGATCTTTTATTATAAATATATATGAACATGTATAACTAGTGATAAACAAGGAATAAAAAAATCCTAAGACAATAGCTTGTCTATCTTATACAATTTAATTTAAAATTAATTTATTGCGAGTTGAACTGTAATAATTTTTACACATTATTACAGTATATTATAATCTCTTATAATATATTATCATAATATATCACAATATAATATGTTTTTGTTTCTCAATAACAGGATATTTTGAATTTAATATACTCTAAATTTTAAATAGAATCCATTTACAAGTTGCAATTTCATATTTAATCTCAAATAGTTTCATAACATCATCAATTAAGCTTTGACACTTATAAACAAGCATAATGTTACCCGCAAGTTTCTGAGTCTCTTTTACTATAACTTTGTCTATTTTTATAACTTGCATAGGGTCATCACCTATTTGCATTCTAAATCTTACAGGCCTTATAACACCTTTATTATCTGTATAAGATACCATTTCTATAGGTAAAGCTAAAACCTTCATCTACCTTCAACCTCCACTTTTTATAATATAGAACTCATTAAAGGATAATCCTCTTCTCCTATCCCTCCACACATAGCACTGAGGCCTGAATGAAGAAAACAAGACCTAATTATTGATGACGAACCATATTTTAACCTAATTGCATCAACAACAACATTTATGCTTTTATCTTTCTCATAATTAAAAGCATCAAGTAAGCAGCACTGGTAAAAATCATTAGAGCAAAAGTCTGTTATGTGGATACCTAGATGCCTTATGGGGTTACCCTTCCACACATTATCAAATAGATAACATGCTACTTCGTACATTTTTCTAGTTGAGTCAGTAGCTACTGTCAATTTTTTTTGACGCGAATAAGAGATCATGTCACTTCCTCTTATGTTTATTGAAATCACAGTGCAGCAGTTCCTTGAATCTCTTAAACGCATAGATACTGTTTCACATAAAGATAACAATACTTTATGGGCTGTATCACTATCGCAGGCGTCGAAAGGTATTGTTGTAGAATTGCCTATACCCTTTATTTCAATGTAGTTACTCTTTCTGACCTCTGAATTATCTATACCATTAGCATAATTATAAATTATTCCACCATGGCTTTTAAATTTATGATTTAAAATTTTTAAATCATAATTTGCTAAGTCTCCAATAGTATTGATATTTAAATTATGTAATTTAGGTGCGGTAGATCTACCAACCATGAACAAGTCTTCTACGGGGAGTGGCCACATTTTTTGTTTTATTTCATGAGGAAATAAAGTGTGTATTCTATCTGGCTTTTTAAAATCCGAGGCTACTTTTGCAAGCAACTTATTATTTGATATTCCTATATTTACTGTAAAGCCAAGTTCTGTCTTTATTCTCTCTTTTATAGTTTTAGCGAGTTTCATATAGTCTGGATATAGGTGCTCCATGTTAGAAAAGTCCAGAAAACTTTCGTCCACACTAAATCTTTGAATTTGAGGAGTATATTCTTTAAATATTTGATGCATAGCAGAGCTGCATTTCATATAAAGCCAGTACCTAGGAGGTACTATTACTATATTGGGGCATTTCATTCTGGCATTATATAAAGTTTCACCTGTCTGAATATTAAACTTTTTGGCAGGAATTGATTTTGTTAAAACAATGCCATGTCTGCTTTGCTCATCGCCACCGATTACAGATGGTACCAATCTAAGGTCTAATTGTTCTCCCATTTGAAGCCTATAAGTAGCTTCCCAGGATAAATAAGCGCTGTTCGCATCTATATGAAATATTAATTTACTCATAAATCATCTTCCCTTTTAATATTTTCGTTCTTACACATAAGAACACCAGTTCGTAATTATTATATCCTACTTTCTTATATTTTAGAAGTGAATTTAAATAAATATTTTTAGTAATATATGTAATATTAAGCAAAGTGACTTTAAAATATTTTTGTAAATTTCAATATTTTAGTTATAAATAATTTGATAAAAAATTTCTTACAAATATAATAATTTTAGGGAAGTCCAAAAATTTGGGCTTCCCTAATTTATATTGTTAGAAATGAATAAGTGCATAGATACATGCTCAAACTATCTTCCACAGAGTAAAACTGAGGAAGTGGATATTGATATGACTAAAAATAACATAATAAAAAATTTATTAATTATTAATCTAGTTTTTTTTGGCATACTTCTTTTCAGTAAGATGATCTTTGTTCATAATCTTATAAGAATTCTTTACAAGTCATTTTTAACTCCTTTTATATTTTCTGTATTTTTGTTTTATATTATAAAACCATTAAATACAATTTTCATGAAAAATGGGTTAAAACCAGGTGCCTCAGCTCTATTAACATTAATAGTGGGAATATCTATTGGCACAGGGGTTATAACTTTTTTCAGTAATTATATAGCAATTCAGTTTAATATAACAATAGAGGAACTAACCAATATTGTAAAAAACCAAGACTTTACAAATCAAATAATAGATAAAATTAGTAACTATATACCTACTAAGGAGCTTTATAAAACCTTTGCCAATATAGCTAATACTTATAGGCAGGACTTGGTTAATAACCTTATATTTGCAGCAAAGTATACATTATATATCTTTTCAACGTTATTTCTTATGCTTATAATATTATTTTATTTGCTTAAAGATGCTCTTAAGATCAAAGATAGAATTATGTGTTTAATTCCTGAAAAATATAAAAAATTCGCATTTAAAACCCTTTCTGAGAGTAATAAGGCATTGGATGCTTATGTTACAGGGCAAGCAAAAGTAGCTTTATCTTTATCAATTATGATATTTGTTGCCTACAAAATCATAGGCATTCCCAATGCACTGTTTTTCTCCTCAATAACTTTTATCTTGGCTTTTATTCCTTTTGTAGGATTTTTAATTTCTATGATTATTCCATCTATTATTGCAATAAGTATGGGATTTGCCATGATAGGAAAACTTATAATAGTGTTTATAATAGTGCAAACTTTAAAAGGCAGAGTTGTTGTTCCTGCAATTATGTCTCATGCAATGAAAATTCATCCTTTAACTGACATTTTCTTAGTAATAGGCGCAGTTGCAGTAGGAGGACCTTTGGCAGCATTTGCGGTTGTCCCTATTTACGCTATTATTAAAACAATATTTTCTAACTTGTATGAATGCCACATAATAAAAATATATAATAAACCACAAGATAACAAGTAGTATTATTTATTAACGCTGTCAGGTTTAAAAGCAGTATATGCCACAAATGCACTAAGAGCAGCACCTAGAAAAGAGATAGTATAAATGTCCCCAATAAAAATTAACATTACAGTGATGATACTATATAATACACCGATAAATACCTTTATTTTTTTGTTCTTATCCATTAGATTACCTCCTTATTATATGTTTTTATATCATTGACAAAAAAAGGAATATTTAATCAAATATTAAAATGAACCATGATGTTATGTTATGGTTTATTTTATTCTAATTAGGCAATTTTTTTAATAATTAGGAATACTTTCCACATAAATAGTTCAGAATAAAAAAGAGTATAAAAAGAGAGGAAGTGAGAGTCTAGTGGACTTTATTACTTGTTATAGCAGTCTAACTAAACATAATTTATGAAAGTTGGGATTCCTAAAGGTTTATTGTATTATAAATATTACCCTTTTATAGAAAGGTTTTTAACTGAACTAGGTGCAGAAATAATAACATCTACAGACACAAATACAAATATTTTAAATCAAGGGGTTAAGTGCTGCGTTGATGAGGCATGTCTACCTATAAAAATATTTCATGGACATATTATAGATATAAAGGACAAATGTGATTTATTAATAATACCTAGAATTATGAGGGTCCGTGCAAGGGAATTTATATGCCCAAAGTTTTGTGGACTTCCAGAAATGATATTATGTAGCATACCTAATATGCCAAAGGTAATGACAGAACCCATATATGCGACTAATGAGAAGGAATTATATGATTGGTGCAAAAAATTAGCTGGAATGATTGTTAAAGACAAAAGCATTATAAGATGCGCATTTGAGAAAGCTCTATGTGAGCAGAGGAATTTTAAATTTGGCATTAATAATAAAGGTTTTAAAAAAACTATAGCTTTAGTAGGACATCCATACAACCTTTACGATACTTTTATTAATATGAATATAGTGAAAAAGTTAAATAAACTGGGAGTTGGGGTCATAACAGAGGAATATGTGGATGAAGAACAAATTAAGTTACAAGCCGATACTCTTTTTAAAAGGCCCTTTTGGACTTTCGCTGCAAATTCTTATGGATTTATATCCAGTATAGCAAAAAACAATGAAATAGATGGAGCAATTTATATATCATCTTTCGCCTGTGGAATAGACTCTGTTGTGATTGAACTAATTAAAGATAAAATTGGAGATTTTCCTCTTTTAGTTTTGAAAATTGATGAACATACTGGCGAAGGCGGCATTGATACAAGAATTGAGGCTTTTATAGATATGATTGAAAGGAAAAATGATAATGAAGATAACATTTCCACACTTCGGGAACACACATCTTGCAGCTAAAGCACTATTTGATGGATTAGGTATTGAATGCATAGTGCCACCATTTAGTAATAATGAGGCATTGGAGCTAGGTTCAAAGTTTTCTCCAGAAGAAATGTGTTTACCTTATAAAATTATGATGGGAAATTATTTGCAGAGTATAGAATTGGGGGCGGATACCATAATCATTGTTGGCAGTTGCGGCCCTTGTAGATTTGGTGAGTACTGTGAATTACAAATGAATGCTTTACGTAAATTAGGACATAATTTGAATTTCATTGTAATTGATAGCCCTTTTGACATAGGTAAAGAGGAATTTTTAAATCGCCTCTCTAAAATATCAGATAATAGTGCAGTAGGTAAAGTTCAAAAAATCAGAGCATTAAAGACTGCCTATAGTGTAATCGAGCTAATAGAAAAAATTGAAAGTAAAGTACATTATTTAACAGGATTTGAGGTGAACAAAGGAGAATTTAAGAGGCTTTTAAAAGAATGTACCATTAATGCTGCAAAAGCAAGTTCGCCATCCGAGATGGTGAATGTTCTAAAAGAATATAAAAATAAAATCAACCAGGTTCCAATTAATAAACATACATCACCACTTAAAATTGCAATTATCGGCGAAATTTATACTGTAATCGAACCCTTTTCTAATCTTTATATAGAAGATAAACTTATGGATTATGGGGTGGCCACTAAAAGAATGCTTACGCCTAGTTGGTGGATTAAAGATGCGTTACTTAGCCCATTTAAACTTAACTCAATTAACATAAGAAAAGCCTCTAACGAATACCTCCCATATTATATTGGCGGTCACGCTAGAGAATGTATAGGAGAGGTGCTACTTGCGAGAAAACAGGATTTTGATGGAGCAATTCAGATTTTTCCTATGGGATGTATGCCAGAAATTGTATCAAAAGCGATTTTGACAACAATTTCAAATGATAAAGAATTTCCAATAATGACTTTGATAGTTGATGAGATGACTGGAGAAGCGGGATATATTACTAGAATAGAAGCATTTATAGATATGCTGGAGAGGAGGAAAAACAATGTACTATATGGGAGTTGATGTAGGATCAGTAAGTACTAACGTTGTACTATTAGATAATTCATTAAATGTTATAGAAAAATTATATTTAAGAACAAAAGGGAAACCTATAAAAGTAATTCAAGAAGGGTTAAAAATTCTAAGCGAAAAATATGATACTAGACAAATAAGGTCAGTTGGAACTACAGGCAGCGGGAGGCATATGGCCTCGTTTCTAATAGGTGCGGACATAGTAAAAAATGAAATTACTGCTCATGCCGTGGCGTCCCTTACAATTGACAAAGATGTAAATACAATACTCGAAATCGGTGGTCAAGATTCAAAAATAATAATACTCAAAAATGGGATAGTAACAGATTTTGCAATGAATACTGTATGTGCAGCTGGTACAGGGTCTTTTCTTGATAGGCAGGCAGAAAGACTGGAGATACCTATTGAAAATTTTGGAGAGTATGCATTAAAGTCAAAAGCACCTGTTAGAATAGCTGGAAGATGTGCGGTTTTTGCGGAATCTGATATGATACATAAACAGCAACTTGGATATAAGGAGGAAGATATAATAGGAGGCCTTTGTGAGGCTATGGTGAGAAATTACCTAAGCAATGTTGGAAAAGGAAAACAAATTCGCTCAAAGATATTTTTCCAAGGTGGAGTTGCTGCAAATATTGGTATAAAAGTAGCTTTTGAGAAAGCTCTAGATGCTGAAATTTATGTTCCAGAACATTATAATGTAATGGGGGCTATAGGGGTGGCAATACTTGCAAAGGAAAAAGTCATGCGGATAGGAAAAACAAACTTTAAAGGATTTGAGATAGCCTTTAATGATTTTGTACCTAGAAATATTGAGTGCAATGGTTGTGGTAATAATTGTGAAGTAATTGAAATAAAAGATGGAGAAAAAACTGTGGGATGTTTTGGAGATAGGTGTGGAAAATGGAGTAATAAAATGGCGATATAAGGATAAAAGGCTAATTGAAGATTTTGCAATTAGCCTTTTAAGATTGGGACTATGAAGTTGTAAACATCAAGCCTTACCTGTAAACGTTAGGTAGATTAGAAGTGCAATTATAACCAAGGCTGGCATCATGGTTATAAGGCTTCTAATATTTACAGGTATGCTCAAATTTACAAAGCCTTTCATAATTGTCTGCCCTGCATAGTTATTAATAGTTAACATTGTTAGTCAAGGCTAATTTTTTTTTCTAATATAAGATATGTAGTGGTTTTAAAAGATGTTACACTAAAGTAATGTTTCTATTTGTTTAAGCATATAATTTAGTTAATAGAAAATAGCTAAAAGTAGGTGAAAATGTGGCAAAAAATGATTTCTACACTTTTAATGAATATATGAAAAAAGAAAATAATTTGCTTACTGCTTCTATGGAGGATTACCTTGAAATGATATATAGATTGTCTTTAAATATGGGATTTACAAGGATTCATGAACTTTCTGATGCACTTAATGTTCAACCACCTTCTGCTACAAATATGGTACATAAGTTAACAAAACTAAAACTTTTAAAATATAAAAAATATGGTGTTTTAGTACTAGAAGAGGATGGCAGGAAGCTGGGGGAGGCACTACTTAATCGTCATAATACTATTGAAAGTTTTTTAAGAATACTTGATGTTTCAGAGCCTGAGGTTTTAGAAGAAACTGAAAAAATTGAACATACCATAAGTGTTGAAACAACCAAATGTTTTCAAGATTTTATACAATTCATTAAACATAATCCTGAGATAGAGGCTCAATATAAAGCTTACAGAAAGACTTAATATAGGCTTTGTTTAAGAAAATAATTTATAATAAAAAGAAAGCATACAAAAGATGCCTATAGAATCATTCTATAGGCATCTTTTGTATTAATGAATATTCAATCTTGATTTAAACACATTCATACTATCACTAGAAATTACAGATATCCTGTGCAAAGTATAAATTCCATCATTTTTTCTTGCAACATCTCCACCTAGTATAAAACCCATAGTATATCCGGCATTCATCGCCGCTTTTATTGTATCATTGTTATACTTTGCGTATGGATAAGCTATATAATTTACCTTTTTACTTAAAATTTTTTCTAAAGCTATTTTTGATTCTTTTAAAGTATTTAGCTGTTGTTTATAAGAAAGAGTTGTTAATTTCTCATGATCTAATGTATGGCTTTGAATATCTATTCCATTAAGTTGAAGTTCTTTAAGCTGATTTGAAGTCATATAGTTTTTTCTTTTATCTATAGTTTTGGGAATAACGAATACTGTAGCCTTAAGATTAAATTCTTTAAGAATAGGATATGCATATTGATAATTATCTACATAACCATCGTCAAAAGTAATAACTACAGATTTTTCAGGTATAGGTTTATTACTGAGTATAAATTTATATAACTGATCTAGAGTAATAGTAGAATAATCGTTATCGTGTATATATTTCATTTGTCGTCTAAACTGCTGCTCTGGCACTTTTAATCCATTATTTATTTCATAACCAATACAGTGATATGTAAGTATACAGATACCTCTATCATTATATTTTAGATTTATGTTGCCATAGCGCGGTACATTATTTTTATATTTAGAGATTTCTAATTGAGAGATAGGCTTTTTTAATATTAATTGTTCATTTTTTATTTTTTTGCCAATGTTTGTTTTAGCGTAACATATTAAATTACATGATAATAATTGCATAATCAGTATTGAACTTATGTATTGTTTATATTTATTCATAACTTTTGCTCAACACCTTTTCCTTTATAGGTTTATTTAAATTTAGAAATATAATTCTGGCACAGTTGTAATATTGTAAGGTATTGTTCATTTTTGCTTCATTCCTTAAACATAACTATAAATTTAGTTTTTACAAAATAATAAATAATATAAGATGTATTATTTTCTAAAATAATACTTAATAACCAACCAAGTTATTTAAAGGTTAAATCATAAAAATTCATAACATATTATTCTTTATATGGATGTGGTTAGAACAAGACTTAATACTGAGTAATATAGAAAATAAAAAAAGCCTAGCAATTGCTAGGCTAAAACGCTATTACCATCTTTAAAATAATTGCTTAATATTTACTTAATATTTTATTAAACCAGGTTTTTTCTGGCTCACATTGAAGTTGCAACGTGCATTGTTGCATATTCTCTAAACTTTTCTGTATATTATAATTACAATAACAACAAAAAATTTCTTTTTCATCTACTTTATTCCCACAATTTTCGCATATTATCAATCTTATCCTCCCTACTTATTCCTTTATACATAGTATTAATATAGTATTACCTAATTTATACTATTTTAATATTAAACTTTTCAGTAGAAAGTGATTTAATTAATTTTTAGAAGTGAATTTGTGGGTTCACCATTTACAACTTAAATTTTTGTACCATACCATTTAGTTTTTCGGCCAGGATGGCTTGGCTTTGCGAAGCTTTAGTTATTTCTTGAATTGCCATAACGGATTCATTAACACTTGCCAATATTTCCTCTGAGCTAGCAACTGATTCCTCGGCCGTGGCTGATACATTTTCAATTGATTTTTGAATTTCTGATATAGTTTCATTTACTATATTCATTGAATTTCCAATATCAGAGGATAAATTATTAAATACTACAGCATCTGCTCCGTATTGTTTGCTTGTATCTATAAATATTTCATAATCAGGTTTAACTTTATTATCCATAAACATCAATACATCCTGAGCATTGCTAGAAAGATTCTGGAATGCTTGTTCAACTTTACCCGTTATTTCTTGAATTTTTTGAACTGTAGACGATGATTCTTCAGCTAATTTTCTAACTTCATCAGCAACCACAGCAAAACCCTTACCATGTTCTCCCGCTCTCGCTGCTTCAATAGCTGCGTTAAGTGCAAGTAGATTTGTTTGACTTGCTATATTTCCTATTTCATCTGCCATTAGCTTGACCTCACTTACAACCTTGCCTTCTGCAATGGCTTTTAATATACTTTCTTGCTTTTCCGAATATAAGGTATTGGCAGTACTAAAGCTATTGTCAGCACTTACCTTAACTTTATTTGCTTTTACTTCTATATCATTTGCAATGTTGGTTCCCTTATTTGCTCTTAAAGTAACATCAGCCACATTAGCTGCTATACTTTCTGTAGTTGCATTAACTTCCTGTGTTGTAGCACTTAACTGCTCTGCGCCTAAGGATACTTGTCTTACTGATTCATTGACAAGCTCCATTTTTGCCGATATTTCCTCTGTTGTAGCAGATAGTTCTTCACTAGTAGCGCTAATATCGGTAGCACTTCCTGATATTTCAGAAATTAGAGTTTTTAAGTTTAATATAGCTTTGTTTAAAGCTTTTGCTAAACCACCAATCTCATCTTTACTATCTATATTAACAGTTTTTGATAAATCATTTTCCCCAAGGGCCTCCGCAACTGTTAAAACCTTCTTTATCTGCCTAGAAGTTGTAATAGCGATTAACAATCCTAATGCTATAGCAATAAATAACCCTAGAACCGTTACTATATTAATTTTTACAGATGCTGTACTATATGCTGATTGACTATTTGTATAGTTAGTTTTTGCCATATCCATATTTAATTTTATCTCTTTGTCAAGAATTGTGAACATATCATTTCTAATCTGGGTAACACCTGGAGCAAGTTCATTTGCTTTAGCATAGTTGCCAACATCGACTTGTTTAACTAACTCTTCTCTAGCTGTGCGATAATCCACAAGTGATTTTTCGAATAAAGTAAATTGTTGTTTATCTAACTCAGTAGTTATAGTTTTTTTGTATATTACAATCTCTGCATCATCTTTAGATGCTTGGACTGCAATATCATCTTTGTTTTTTTGTAAATCACTTTTGTTATTAGGATCAAGAATTAACAATGCATCTTTTGTAATCTCTAATAAATTCTCTTTAATATTATGAATAGAATTAACAGCTACTAAATCTACATTATGCATATTATCAAGATTTATATTCATATTTCTCATGTTGGTGATTCCAATAAAACCAACAATGCCTATAAATGAGGCCACTATAATGAAAGCTGACACTAGTTTTTGAATCATTTTTAAATTGTTATACCATTTCATTAATATTCACTCCTAAAATATAATATTATTTAATGTTTTAATTTAAGACTTCGGTTCAATACTATCTGCTATTACCTGAAATTTATGTATTCTAGATATTACAATTTTCAACATATATTGATAATATTTTATCGTAGTATCCCTAATATGTCAATTGATTGAAATGCTTCTAAAACATGTTAACGATTATATTTCACTGAACCGAAAGTTATAAATTTGTATATTTATTTTAGAAAATAAAAGCAAATTTATACTTGTGTTACATTAATTAATTTTTAGATATGTTTAGGAATGCTTATGAGATTTTATGATATAATATTTAAAATGGATTTGTATAATAAGATAGAGAAAGTGAGTTAAAATAAAATGAATTTGGAGTCAAGAACAAAAGGAATAATACTTGTAGTAATAGGAGCCACATTATGGGGCGTATCTGGAACAGTTGCTCAATTTCTGTTTCAGGAAAAAGGATTTAATGCAGAGTGGCTTGTTGTAATTCGGCTACTCGTATCAGGGATAATTTTATTATTATATGCTTTTAAAAAAGTTAAACATGATATATGGAAGATATGGGAGTCAAAACATAATAGCCTTAGGCTTATAACTTTTAGCATTATAGGAATGGTAGGTGTGCAGTATACATATTTTGCTGCTATTAAATATGGGAATGCTCCAACAGCCACTATACTGCAGTATTTATCATCAGTAATAATTGCTTGCTATCTAATTATTAGTAATAAAAAAATCCCAAGCGTGCAAGAAGTTATAGCTATAACACTCGCAATGATTGGTACATTTTTTATAATTACGAAAGGTGATATTAGTACCTTAGCTATTTCTAAATTAGCGTTATTTTGGGGAATTAGTTCGGCTTTTGCGGCAGCTTTTTACACATTACAACCTAGGTATCTTCTTGCTAAGTATGGTTCTATACTTGTAGTTGGGTGGGGGATGCTCATTGGTGGAGTTGCTTTTAGTTTTATCCATCAGCCCTGGGATTTTAAAGGCATATGGTCTATTAGTTCAATATTGGCTGTTATATTTGTAGTATTATTTGGAACTCTTATCGCCTTTTGTTGTTACTTAGAAAGCCTAAAATATATAAGACCAACAGAGACAAGTGTATTATCTTCTGTTGAACCACTATCTGCAGCTTTTTTATCTATATTTTGGTTACAGGTTTCTTTTGGATTAGCGCAGTGGGTAGGGACCGTATGTATTATAGGTACAATTATAATCTTGTCTAGAGTTAAAAATGAAAAAAAGCCTAGCAATTTGATATGCTAGGCTGAATTTTTTCCATATTAAATTTATTAATTATAGTTTACTGTTTATAACCTCTAGTTCACTTCTTGCTTGACATTTTATTGAGGGATAATCTTTTATAATTTTCTTAATTAATGCCTTTTTTACATTAGTAGAACTCTGAGTATCGCTTTTTATAAATTGTAAACATCCCTCATAGGGATTACCTTTCTCAATAGAATTTTTAAAACTTATAAGTTCTTCTACTTCGTTATTTATAAATTCTGATTTATTAAATTCCTTAGCCTTTTGTGCAAACTCAATAGATTTATCTATATCCTTTAGCAATAGTAAATGTGATAGTTCTAGGTATATTACCCCAGGACTGTCGGAAATATTTGCCGATGGAATACTGACGTCCTTCTCAAAAGCTTTTATAGCATTATCAAAATCATTCGTTCTCTCATATATTCGAGCTAAAGCCCCCCAGGCTATTTTATTCTCAGGTTTTCTTTCAACAGCCATTTTTAATGTTGCTTTAGACTTATCTAGCTCCTTTGAATTCTCATACAATTTAGCTAAATCAATTAAAGCATTTATGTTATTAGGATTGACCTTTATATACTTTTCAAGGCCCTCAATTTGTATCGCTGTGTACATATGAGCCCTTTCAATCGGTGCTGTTCTATTATACTTTTCCCAATTACCTTTAAAGTCTTGCTTAAAGTTTTTTTCATAATTCTCAATGGTAAACCCCGTAGCTTTATTAAATGCCGTATTAAAATCTGTGTTTTTAGTGTTTAATAATATTTCCTTTATTATATTTTTACCTCTCATTAAAATAAGCTGACTTACTGCATAATGGCTTTGTTGATATATCATAGAGGAATTATTAGCATAGCTATTCCATTGTTTTTGTGTGTTTAATTCCTTAAAATCTATAAGTGTTTTAGGCAAAGTTACTTTATCACCTTCAGATCTTATATATTCAGAAATACCTTCCATAAACCATACAGGAATCTTATCTGTTGATAATTGATTACTATTCATGAATTCAAAAAACATATGATGTGTATACTCATGTAATAAACTTTCTTTTGTAGTTGAACTTTGGAGACTATTAATAGCTAAAAAATCACTGTAGCAGTCCTTTATATAAATATAAATCGTTTTTTCCTTATCAAAATATACTCCTGAATAAACTACATCACTTGAAGTCCTTTTCTTAAATACTTCTTGGTCGTAATCAAATTTAATAGTAAGTGGTGAAGGAGTAAAATCACCAAAAATCTTTGCGTTATCACTTGCTGCTTTCTTCAAATAAGCATTTACTAAGTTCAAAGCAGGTTCTAATTTCGGGTTAAAATAAACAGTAGTATTATCATACTTAATAGTCTTAAATAACTTATTATAATCATTTGTCCCGTTTATTGACATATTAATATCACTAATTATTTTATATACTGAAACATTTTCATTTTCTTTTAGTATAAGAAAACTTTGGTACTCTATAAAACACATGCTAATGAATACAAATAAAGCTATTGTACATATGTTTATACCTCCATTTTTCTTGAAAAGTTTAATTTTAGAGTTTTTCTTAATTAAACCTTTAGAACACAAAAATATAAAGCTTATTATAACAGCAGAAACAATTATAAAAAATATTATATTACCTTTTAATTTGAAATTTATAGATACAAGCAAGTAACTCAAAGTCAAAAATAAATATATGAATAAACTTAATATTATTCTTAATAAATACATTTTAATCCCCCTAAGTTTTAAGAATTAATGGGAAACGAGTACATGGTTACTTAATTATACTATTATTACCTAAAACTGTATATAAAAACAAGAATGGGACGATGTTCAAAAATTAAAAACTATCATTTTTCTGAATATTATAGGGAAATTGACGGTATCTTTTTGTATAGTATCTATCCGAAAGGTGCATATTTCCTTTTTCAGCAATATCATATATAATAAAAGGTGTAAATTAAGAATATGGGCTAAGACGTAACTATTAGATTCATCTATTACATAAAACAATAAAATACATATTAATAAAATTGTGAAAATCTTGGAGGTTATTAAACATGGAAAAAGCAAAGGTATATTTCACTACTATGAAGGCGACTGGTAAAGAAAATTTGCAACAGAAGTTAACCCGTCTGATTAAAACAGCAGGGATTGGTAAAATTGATTTCGAAAAGAAATTTACGGCTATTAAGATACATTTTGGAGAACCTGGTAATTTGGCTTATCTGCGTCCCAATTATGCCAAAACAGTGGTGGATATTGTGAAGGAACTGGGTGGGAAACCATTCCTTACAGATTGCAATACTTTATATGTTGGTGGGAGAAAAAATGCACTTGATCATATAGAGGCTGCTTATGTTAATGGATTTTCTCCATTTTCAACAGGATGTCATGTGATAATAGGCGATGGCCTTAAAGGAACTGATGAGGTTTTAGTTCCTGTTGAGGGCGGTAAATATGTGAAAGAAGCTAAAATAGGGCATGCCATTATGGATGCGGATATATTTATAACCCTTACTCATTTTAAGGGACATGAAGCAGCAGGTATTGGTGGCACTCTTAAAAATATAGGTATGGGTTGTGGTTCTCGTGCAGGCAAAATGGAGATGCACAGTAGCGGAAAACCTACTATTAAACATAAAATATGTATAGGATGTGGTCAATGCGCTAAGAACTGCGCACATAATGCAATTACTATTACTGAGAAAAAAGCCACTATAAATCACGATAAGTGTGTTGGCTGTGGACGTTGTATTGGCATTTGCCCAACAGACGCAGTTCGTCCTGCATCGGATGAATCTAATGATATCTTGAACAAAAAAATTGTTGAATACTCACAGGCTGTACTAAGTGGACGTCCAAACTTCCATGTAAGTTTGGTAATTGATGTATCACCATTTTGTGACTGTCATGGAGAAAATGATATTCCTATTGTTCCAGATGTGGGTATGTTTGCTTCATTTGATCCTGTTGCGCTTGACGTTGCTTGCGCGGACGCAGTGAATCGTGAGCCTGCTATAACAGGTAGTATTCTAGGTGAAAACGGTAATGTACATCATGACCATTTCACTGATGTTAGCCCTAAAACTGATTGGAAGGTATCAATTGATTATGCAGTAAAGATGAATCTTGGAAATAAGGAATATGAATTAATTACAATTTAAAGAAAAGACGATACAAGAAACAATAAGGGAAAAAAGGCACTGGTTTCAGTGCTTTTTTATTGTTATCATATGAATTTTAGCCTCTTCACATTTGTTAATTACATAAACTTCTTCTCCTATAAACGCTCATAATCACACCTACAGATAACATATTAATAATGCCTAAGGAACCTCCATAGCTTATAAAAGGAAGTGCAATTCCTATAACCGGGAACAAATTTACATTCATTAATATATTTGCAACAAATTGAACTATAAATATACTAATTAACCCGCTTATCAGTAATCTTCCATAAGTGTCTTTAACATATTTTGAAATATGTAGAATCCGATATAAGAAAGAAATAATTATAGTAATAAGAACTGCTGCTCCAAGCCAACCAAAAGTGAGCACTATATAACTAAACACTAAGTCTGATTCCATAGAAGGTAATAATAGTTTTTCATTTGCGGAAAACCCTTGTCCAAGAAGCCCCGATGTATGAATTATATTGTACATTTGGACACCTAAGTATCCCATTCCTTCTGGATTTGATAATGGGTTTAAAAAACCCAAAAATCTAGCTACTCTATATGGTGCTTTTATAAGATAAAGCATAAAACAAGAAATATTAAATGCAACAATGTAAATTGCATATCGTTTTTTCATGCCAGATTTTAGAGCCAAAACTATAAATGAAATAAAATAAATTCCACAGTAGCTTAATCCCATAGCAGATAACATAAAAAACAGTGGAATAAATAAGTACCCAACAGCTTTAATTAAATTCATTTTTTTTGACCAGTCATAGTTATTGAATATACCTGCAAGTGCAATTATAAATACATATAAACTAATTGCTTTAATATCAAAAGTAAAACTTCCTACACTAATAAAAAGACTTCCATTTATAGGGTTGCTTATAAAAAATGATAAGGTAAATAATAAACACATACTCACGAAAATATGCTTAGAATACTTTTCTAGTTTTCTGTAATCAAAAAAATATAACAATACTATACCTATAGTCCCCATAGCAGAATATAATAAACTATGCTTAAATAAGCTATCATTAGGTTGATATGAGCTTTTATATTGCATAAGATACATTAAGATAACACCTGTATTAACAAGTACTATAGTTAAAAGCAATGTAATAAAGTCGGGAGTTCCTTTATGGGCTATGTTTAACTGTTTGCCTAGGTTTTCACCATCTCCCATTCGCTTAACGGCTTTACTTACTGATTCTCCATGAGGCATTCCACTTTCAGTGTATTCATCTACAGCATCTTCAATATGTGTGGACAGTTCCTCTTTTATTTCTTTATGAGCTCCCTTAAACTTTACATAAGAACATACGTAATTTATATATTCATTAACTTTAGAATCATCTCTTATGCCCATAATACGGCCTCCCATAACATATTATCAACTGCAGAACGGAAAGTCGCCCATTCTTCTTCTTTTTCCTTTAGAGATAATTTACCTTTATCCATTATCTTGTAGTATTTTCTCTTGCGTTTTGAAGATCCCTCATCCCAATATGATTCTACTAATCCTTTTGCCTCTAAGGTGTGCAAAATTGGATAAAGAGTCCCCTCTTTTAATGTAAATACTCCATTTGATTTTTCTTCCATTTCTTTTATCATCTCATAGCCATACATTGGATTTTTATTAATTAATTTTAGAATAAGAATTACGGTACTTCCTTTTAAAAGTTCTTTGTTTATTGCCATGCTTTCCCCTCCTCTATATTTATCTAATCCTCATTTATACCTAGCATTCATATGCATAGTTACTCTAGGTATAATCATAACATTATTTTACATAATGTCAATATGTATTGGGAAATTATTTCATATCAATGGAACTTCTGGTGGATTGACAGTGATATTAGATTCAGAAGGAAAACCAATTATAACTAAAGATAGATAATAACTTATATTATTTAATTTGTGGGGATGTACTTATATATGTTCATTTTATGTGATTAGATATTAGAAGAAAATCCAAAAAAAATCTTTTATATTTCGTTTGTTTACATACACCATAATCTATGATTTTATTCCAAGTAAGCCAAGCTTACTTCTTATAACATCAAGAAGTAAGCTTGGCTTAATAATAACTGTCATTTTTCCATTATTTATGTCCAATTCAATTTCAATATAATGATAAAATAAACATTCATAGATTTCGATTCCCTTTTTTAAAGGCTGGAAGAGAAACCAAAATTCAGTAAAATAATATTTATGCTTTAATTATTTTCTTCATATTCCTTTATCATGTCAATCCTTAGTTTATGCTTTCCACCTTCAAATTTAGCATTATACCACTCATCAAATAACATTATGGCTAATCCTTTTCCTATAACTCTTTCACCCATACAGATTATATTTGTATTATTATGCATTTTAGTATACCTAGCAGAAAATACATTTTCTAGTACAGCAGCACGGATACCTTTTACCTTGTTTGCCATCATTGACATACCAATACCTGTGCCACAACAAAGAACACCAGATTCACATTCATTAGATACTACCGAATTTGCTACATTTAATGCATATTCAGGAAAATTAACACTATTCGTTGAATAAGTTCCAAAATCCTTATATGCGATGCCATCTTTTTTAAAATGTTCAATTAATGCCTCTTTTAAGTTATATCCACCATGGTCACATCCAATTGCTATTATAATAATCAACTCCTCAATAATCATAATTTTAAAAATTTTCTATATGAACTGTTATATTATTAGTTACCTTAACAATTTCAGAGCTATTAAATTTTAAGCCTTTTTTCTAGTTTGGCATTGGGTTTAGAGAATCACTAAATACAAAGAGTGATCTTCCTTATTAAGAAAATTTATGACGAAAAGGTTGCATGAACTGCAACCTTTTCGTGATTAATTATTATAAAACCATAACTAGTTTCTTAATAATTTTAATACTCTATCTACTACATTTTCCACTGTAAATCCATACTTTTTAAAGAGAACTTCAGCTTTACCTGAAGCACCAAACTCATCTATCGATATTATATCTCCATCTAGCCCTATATATTTATGCCAACCAAAGGAAGATGCCGCTTCAACAGCAACTCTTGCCCTTACATTGTTTGGTAATATCGTTTCCTTGTATTCTTTGCTTTGTTTTTCAAATAATTCGAAGGATGGCATACTTACCACTCTCGCATCTATTCCTTTTTTAATTAATTCATCTGACGCTTTAAATATAAGTTCAACCTCTGAACCAGAAGCAAGTAATAATATATCAGGGGTTTCTTTTACAGAATTCTTAAGTATATACCCACCCTTAAGAGCTTCCTTACCTGAACCAGAATATAATGGTAAAGTCTGCCTTGTTAATACAAGAGAAACTGGTCCTTCTGATTTTGCTACTGCTAAATACCATCCTGCGGCTGTTTCCTTTGAATCTGCGGGTCTAAATACTACCATATTTGGCATAGCTCTTAATGCAGCTAATTGCTCAATAGGCTCATGAGTTGGTCCATCTTCCCCAACACCAATACTATCATGGGTAAGTACATACGTTATTGGTAGTTTCATTATAGCTGATAGTCTCATTGCACCCTTCATATAATCACTGAACACAAAGAAAGTTGCTACGAATGCCTTTAATCCACCATGAAGGTATATTCCATTAGCAATAGCAGCCATTGCATGTTCTCTTACTCCGAAGTGTAAGTTAGCTCCTGATCTATCTTGAGCAGAATAATCGCCTCTTCCCTTCATATAAGTTTTGTTTGAAGGAGCAAGATCCGCAGAGCCTCCAATTATATTTGGTACAAGCGTTGCTAATCTATTAATAAGTATTCCTGAGGCTTCTCTTGTTGCCATCGGTTTCTCGAAACTCCAAAAGCTTTCATCACCTAATAAATCAGTTGCTATTTTACCACTGAACCAAAGTTCCCATTCTTTTGCAAGTTCTGGGTAAGTTTTCTTATAGCTTTCAAATAACTTATTCCATTCTTCTTCTTTATCAACTGCATTCTTATTAAAGTCTTCCATATGTGTTTTTACTTCTTCTGGAACAGTAAAAGGTTCATAGTTCCAATGTAAATTCTCTTTTAAACATACTATATTGTCTACTCCCAAAGGTTCACCATGTGCGCTGGCTTTGCCTTGCTTATTAGGACATCCAAATCCTATTATATTCTTTACTATAATAATACTTGGTTTTTTATCTTCCTTTTTAGCCTGATCTAAAGCAGCATTTATATCCTCTACATTGGTTCCATCTGCTACTTTTATAACCTGCCAACCATAAGCTTCATATCTTTTAGCAACGTCTTCTCTAAAAGCAATATCAGTATCCCCTTCTATAGAAATATTATTAGAATCATACAACATTATAAGTTTACCAAGTCCTAGAGTCCCTGCAAGAGATGATGCCTCTCCAGAAATTCCTTCCATAAGACAACCGTCCCCTGCTATAGTATAAGTATAATGATCTATAACCTTAAAATCTGGTTTGTTAAATTTTTCTGCAAGATATGTTTCAGAAATAGCCATACCCACTGCATTACAAATTCCTTGTCCTAATGGTCCTGTAGTAGTTTCAACCCCCTCTGTATGTTTATACTCTGGATGCCCTGGAGTTTTACTACCATACTGTCTAAAGTTTTTAATATCTTCGACACTCAAATCGTATCCAAAAATATTAAGTAATGAATAGATAAGCATGGAACCATGCCCTGCTGATAGTACAAATCTATCTCTATCTTCCCATTTTGGATTCTTTGGATTATGTTTCATTTGCTTTGACCATAAAGTATAGGCCATAGGTGCACATCCAAGAGGTAATCCTGGATGTCCTGAATTCGATTTTTGTATAGCATCCGCAGACAATGTTCTTATAGTATTTATAGCTAAATTATCAATATTCATAAATTAAAACCTCCTAACTATTTTTTAAATGTATCGTTCCAATCCTTCATGAATTTTTCAATTCCACTGTCAGTTAATGGATGTTTTAACATTTGCATGATAACTGGGTAAGGAACAGTTGCAATATCCGCACCTGCTTTTGCCACGGCTACAACATGCAATGGACTTCTTACACTTGCGGCTATAATTTCAGTATTTATACCATGAAACTTAAATATCTGTGATATATCTTCAATAAGAGGTAACGAATTTGTAGCTATGTCTTCTAATCTACCTAGAAAAGGACTTACATAAGTGGCACCAGCTCTAGCTGCGAGAAGCGCTTGCCCTGCTGAAAAAATAAGCGTTACATTAGTTTTTATTCCTTCACTAGATAATACTTTTGTTGCTTTTAAACCATCTTCAGTAATTGGAAGCTTTACAATCATATTCTTATGAATTTTAGCTATTTCTCTACCTTCTTTGATCATCCCTTTTGAATCAATACTAATAACTTCTCCACTAATAGGACCATCAACAATAGACGCAATTTCTTTTATTACTTCATTAAAATCTCTACCTTCTTTTGCAATAAGAGATGGATTTGTAGTAACCCCACAAATAACACCCATATCGTTTACTTGTCTAATATAATCTACATTTGCTGTATCTATAAATAGTTTCATTTTTAACACTCCTTCATTAAATATTTTTATATTTTTAAAAGAATTTAGATCAACCTTAAGTATTTTTATTTAACAATGTAACTATCTGTAGTACATTTAACTTGCTCTGCGAAATCGTCTAAAACACCGATATCCCATAATAAATTTAATATTGTATATCTTGTTCTAATTTCTTTTGCCATAAGAACAGCATTTACTAAATCTTTTTCATCTACTCCAACTTGTTTTGGATTATAAGGAGCTCCAACTTTTTTTAATATATTTTCTATTTCTTTACAAGAAGGCATTTCCTTAATAATATTCATGATTTTATCTTCATTTTGTTGTATTATACTAATTCTTTTTAATCTATCTTCAATAGAATTTAAGTTTCCCTTTTCATTGAGATTAATAATTCCATTTGCAGCCTTTTTAAATAGTTTTTCTACGTTTGTTTTCCAAACGCTTTGATCAAAGTTTTTAGCTTTAATAACAGCTTGTTTGTAATCAATGTTTGTTGTAGTTAGTATTTCACGTAATTTAGCTGTTATTGTTGTAGCAATTCCAACTTTTGTTCCATGTAGTAAAGCTTTTTTACCATCAAATAAAAACATCATTTCCCAATAGTGTGCTAAATGGTGTTCTGATCCTGACGCAGGCCTAGTTTTTCCAACGTAGCTCATTGCAATACCCGCACCTATTAGTGCTTCCATCAAATTCTCCATTGCTATATCTTCTCTGTTTTTTATTCCCTCAGCATTGTTTATACACTTGGTTACTGAATCACTAGCCATCTTATATGCAACTTCGCATAGGTATTCATCATTTATTAGTTGGCTAAGTTTCCAATCATTAAGAGCGGAGTATTTTCCAAGTATATCTCCAAACCCTGCTAAAATCATCTCCATAGGTGCTTGTTTTAATATGTTAATATCTCCAATAATAGCTTTAACACAGACAGCCTCACAAGTAGTTTTAAGGTTATCTATCATAAGTGCTGAACTATCTGATGCAAATCCATCCATTGAAGGTGCAGTGGCCACAATCATGCAATCAATACCTAATCTGCCACTTACGAATTTTGCTAAATCATTTAGTGTTCCTGATCCTACTGTAACAATTACATCAGTATCCTTTTCTGCCTGTACTAAAAGTTTACCTATAGCATCTTCATTTGGAATAAGGTCTTTACCATTACTTTGATATACATACTTTTTAAAATTTACGTTATCTTTTATTAAAACGTCTTCGACTTTACTTCCAGCTACTTTATATGTATTTGTGTCAGCAATCATCAATATTTTTTTATATCCTAACTGTTCTAATACCTTAGGTAATTTTTTAATGGCATCCTTTTCAATTAAAACACTTTTTAAGCTAATGCTATGTGGTTTACCACACTCACAATCAAATGTACCTTTTAAATAATCATTTATTTTAAAATTACCTACGTTTTGTACTGTTAAGTCCATAACAACACTTCCTATCTTATATTTTATAAATTTTCTATATATTATTGTTTCTGTACTTTTCGTCAATTTGATTAACTATTGAGACATTTTTAGATGATGGGCCTTCTGTAAACTCACATTTAAGCCATGTATCTAAAATTGTCTTTGCAAGTTCAGGTCCAATAACTCTAGCACCCATAGTAATAATTTGAGCATTGTTGCTTTTTCTTGCTCTCTGCGCGGAGTAAACATCATGACACAATGCTGCATATATTCCCGGGATCTTGTTTGCAGTTATACACATTCCAATACCTGTACCACAAAGAAGTATTCCTCTATCAAACCCTTCGTCGAGTATTGCTCTACCAACTTTTTCTGCAATTATTGGATAGTTAGTTTTATCCTCCGCAGTACTTGTACCCATATCAACATATTCAAATCCATTTTCCTTCAAATAATTAATTAAAACCTTCTTAAGTTCAAATGCAGCAATATCGCAACCAATAGCAATTTTCATTTTTATCCTCCTAGTTCTTATTTTGTTTTATTAAATTATATATTTTAAGTGATTTACTTTTAATAAACTATGCTTCTACTTTGAATTAATTTAATACTATCATATCTTATTTTTTTATGGAAACCCTGTATTGTTTACCTATATTAATATAATGCCATTATCCTCTTGTTTACTTCCCATATCTATAATTATTATCGTTTCTTATCATTTAACTATACTATTATCTTGTTTTATATCATACTGTACTAAATACAGTTAACGTTTTCTGACGTTTTCTACTTAAACAACAGTAAATATATTATTAATTTTATATTTTATGTAAGAGCGATATAATTGATAATATAGTAAGGAATGCTGTAGTTAAGTACATGAATAGCGATGATGATGCCAGCTTTGTTGAATATTTTGATAAGATAGAAAAGAGAAAATAGAATGTTAAGAAGTAATATAGTAAGTAATGATACTTATATAATGAATACGATGAGGTGTGGGCAGTAAGATAACAAGTGCTAAAATTACGGAAACTAGTTTAGATACTATTTTACATTTACTGATATTCATTTTAAATAATTATTACAAAATATTTGGGAGGTGCTTTTAATTTATTTAAAAACATCTCCCAAATATCGTATTTAATTAATAGAAGTTCGTAAGGATTTTTTATTTAAATAATCCTGTTGAAAAAGCAAATGCTATTAATACTGAGATAGGTCCAGTAATTACCCTTGAAAACAATACAGCAGGTACCCCTATTTCAATAGTTTCAGGAGT
>Ga0209123_1000163_pt1 | contig 102351 bp, 96 predicted proteins | sample BarGraIncu00431A_FD_184500 | JGI IMG/M metagenome (GOLD analysis project Ga0209123, IMG submission 184500) | Arctic peat soil microbial communities from Barrow, Alaska, USA - Barrow Graham LP Incubations 004-31A (SPAdes) (version 2) | ecosystem: Environmental > Terrestrial > Soil > Wetlands >... | reverse complement strand
GTTGAGTTTTTCAGCCACGTCGGCTAAGGCCAGATTCTCGCTGTAGTGTTCATTGATGTAGGCCAGTGCCCCGAACACGATGCGGTTTGCGCAGTGAACATCTGCAGACGGCTCCCGGACAATCCCCTGCAGCCGGTCAATGATTTTATCCAGGCGCTCCATTATTTCAATCTCCTTGCTGTTTTCTTTTCTGCAAATGCTTTGTTAAGAAGGACGGTGGCGATGAGGCAGATGGCAATGAAAACAACGCCGATTGCATTGCCGTATCCATATTTTCCTGCCTGAAATGCCTGCTGGTATAAAAAGTTGCCCATGAATTGCGTACTGTTGCCGGGCCCGCCATTGGTCAGAAGATATACAGTTTCCAATTGTTTCAGGGCGGCGATAACGGCAAGGGTAACGTTTACCTGTATAACCGGCTTCATGAGCGGAAGTGTGATCCTGAAAAAAGTAGTCCGCGCATTGGCGCCGTCAATTGCAGCCGCTTCATATAATACGGGGTCAATATTTTTGATGCCGGTATAGTAAATCAGCATGCCCCATCCGAAACCGTGCCAGATCAGGACCAGAAGCACCGACCAGATGGCATTGTCGGCACTGAGCCAGTTGACTTTACCTGCAAAACCAAACAATTTCAGCACATTATTAAACAGCCCGAAGCTCGGATTGTAGATGAATTTCCATAAGTAGGCGATGATTGCCACGGAAATAACATTCGGGATAAAGTATACGCACCGGAAAAACCCTTCGGCTTTTCCCTGCAGTTTATCAAGTACAGCGGCTACTCCGATGGCGATCGGATGCTGGATACATATGAATCCTGCTGCCAGAAGTAGTGAATTGCGCAGCGATATCCAGAAGGCCCTATCTTTTATAAGGCTTTTATAATTATCGATTCCGATGAAAGTGGCTGCAGCTTTTCCCATCCCTGAATATTCCATGAACCCGTAGTAGACACTCAAAATAATAGGTGCCAATATGGCAAAGACAAATAGAAGAAGTCCCGGCAGCACCAGGCTGAAAATGATCAGCTTGTTGCTATACAATTTTTTCATGTGAGTTCTCCTCGTATAAACATGGCTGCCTAAAATTCTTTTAGACAGCCATGTTCCAAATTCTCATAAACGATAATTATTTACTTGCTGCACCGATTGCTGCGAGGAATTTGTCTGTCGTTACTGTTCCGTTGCATACGCTCTGGATTTCACTTTCAATACTTGTCTTGAATGCGGATGCTCCGCGGTCATTTACCGTTGTTCCGGAGGTGTTGCTGGCATTCTTTAGAAAATCCAGGAATTGCTTCTGAAGATCTGTCTCTTTGCCGGTCATAAATGCTGTTTCGTCCTGCGCCGACATGCCGACACCATTCTCCCAGCCTATCTTGGACAAGTTCTCCGGCTTGAACATATAGTTCAGGAACTTGGTTGCTTCGTCCTTTACTTCGGAAGAAGCAGAGACTGCATATCCGCCGCCGTCCATCGCTACCGGGGCAATACCCTTTGCATTGATTGTGCCTGCGAGTGCAAGCAGTTCGTCATAGGTCGTCGGCACTTTCCAGCCATTGTCTGTTCAACGAGTCCCTGCCCGGTTTTTCTGTCCGGCAGATTCGAGAACACCTTGAGCGTAACAGGCCCTGCTGCTTCTGTTGCTTTCGTTGTTGCTGCCTGGCTTGCCTGCGTGGTGGCTGCCGGTGCTTTTGTGGTTTCTGTTGTGGCCGCTTTTGGTGTGCAGCCGGAAAGCAGAGTGGCTGTCATTGCAGCCACCAGTAATGTAGCTAATAATTTCCTCTTCATTCCTTACGTCCTCCTTGGACTTCCTTTTCCTTTTTCTACCCTTTTCCCTTTACCCTTTTCCCTTTTCTTAAGACTTCATTCTTTGTGCATCTTCTTAAGATGTTCTCAGCATAGCACCCTGTTTTTGTGCAAAACAGATAAAAAAATTTGAAAAGGGTGCACATTTTACAGATTGAACAAGGATGCATGCCTCAATGAGGAACTGCCCTGTACCGGCGAAAGGACGTCCACCCGCGGTGGCTGTCCTCAAAACCATTATGGAAAAGACAGGGCTTGCGCACAGAACCCAGATTGCCGTTAAATACTTAAACAGATAAGGTATTCAGCTTCATCCGGTTGTTGAATTTTCGAAAGTTTCGAAAATTATAATCAATAAAATAACATTGTGAAATAATACTTTCCGAATTGCAAAACCCGACTTTCAAGTCGCATTATATTCTGTTGCGGAATTTTAATGCATTTATACACTGTTTGACCATGCCGGAAGCAAAAACCGGTATTTTTGCCGTCATTAATGAAAATTTGATTTGTATCACCTTTGTCAGGGTGATATCCTGAAGAAAGATACCTATATTCGGTTTCTTAGTTAATCTGCCCAATGTATGCAAGTTCAGTCCCCGATTGTTTGGATAATTTATACTATAGATTATATTTTGAGCATCGGAGGGTGTGGACGAAAATTTCTGTCAAAAGAAGAGTAGCACGAAGGAGGGATTCGTTATGAGAAAAAAGAGAATTGCAAAGATCCTGTCACTGATTATGGCTGTATCCATGTTTACAGGTATGGTATCAGCCTGTAAGAAGACAGATGCCGGGGTTACAACTACGCCTGCACCGGTGGAGTCTACCACAGCACAAACGACCGCAGCCCCGATAAACCTGACCCCGCTGGTGGTAGGATACTCCTTGTTCAGCGAAAAATTCAGCCCGTTTTTTTCGGACACCGATTATGATTCGGATGTAGCAAAAATGACACAGGAACCGCTTCTGACCACCGACAGGACAGGCGGTATTGTATACAAAGCGATTGAAGGCGAGACAATCCCATATAACGGTGTTGATTATACGTATAAGGGACTGGCAAATGTTGATGTAAATTATGATAAGGCTGCTGATAAGACAGTATATACCTGGACTTTAAGGGATGATGTCAAATTCAGCGACGGCAAGCCCATGACCGCCGACGACCTTATCTTCTCCTATTATGTCTTCCTTGATCCGAGCTACAACGGTTCCCTGGCTCTGCAGTCTGTTGCGATAGAAGGTCTTAACGACTATCGTACCCAGACCACAAGTGCGGTATACGACAAATATTTTGCCATGTATGACGCAATTTATGCTGCCGGCGCTGATCATAAGTGGTCTTCCAAAGACAGCTGGACAGCTGAACAGCAGGACTACTTCTGGACAACACTCACAGAGAACTGGACAGCCGACGTACAGGCTATCGTGGATTACGTCATGGCCAATTATCTGAGTTCCGCCACGGAAACGATTGGATTTACAGAAGATGAAGTAACTGCAAATCCCGGTCTCCAGGTCGCCCTCGGTATGGCTATGTGGGGTTACGGAGAAGTGGCCGACGGTGTCCTGACCAGCGCATCCGGTGCTACATGGGACTTGAAGGGCGGCAAATATCCGACTATCGCCGACTACTATAATGAAACTTATATCGCGTATGAAGGCGACCCGGATGCATACTGGAGCGTAGAAGCAGCCGATTCAGCAGGAACATCCGTCAGTACGAAGACACGGGATGCGTTTATTTCCAAATGGGGTCCCCTTGACACATCGATGGGAGCAGAAGGCATTCCTAATATTACAGGTATCAAAAAGCTCAGCAGCACCGAAGTATCGGTTACTGTCAAAGGTTTTGATGCAACGGCTATTTACCTTCTTGGCCTGGACGCCGTTGCGCCGCTTCACTATTACGGCGATGCCGCCAAGTATGACTATGCCAACAATAAATTCGGATTCGACTTCGGCGACTTAAGCACGGTTGCTGCAAAAACTACCGAGCCTATGGGTGCAGGACCCTATAAATTTGTCAAGTTTGAGAACAAGGTCGTCTATTTTGAAGCCAACGAATTCTACTATAAAGGCGCCCCCAAGATCCAGACTGTTCAGTTCAAGGAAACCGACGATGCCGACAAGATTTCCGGTATCGGCACCGGCACAATCGATATTACGGATCCCAGCTTCAGCACGGCAGCCATTGATGAAATTACCGGATACAACACCAATAAAGAACTCTCCGGAGACAAGATGGTAACCACAACGGTTGATAATCTCGGGTACGGTTATATCGGCATGAATGCCAAAACCATCAACGTGGGGGGAATAACGGATTCAGATGCCAGCAAGGATCTCCGTAAAGGCCTTGCAACGATCCTTTCCGTTTACCGCGACCTGGCCATTGACAGCTATTACGGCGAACGTGCTACTGTCATCAACTACCCGATCTCCAACACATCATGGGCCGCACCGCGCCCGACGGATGACGGCTATAAGGCTGCTTTCTCGACAGCTGTCGACGGAAGCGACATCTATACTTCCAGTATGACGCCTGATGATAAGTATGCGGCAGCCATCAAAGCAGCCGTGGATTATTTTGTAGCCGCAGGATATACCTATGATGCAGCTTCCGGCAAGCTGACAGCTGCACCGGACGGCGCCAAACTTGAATACGAAGTAATCGTCCCTGCAGACGGCAGCGGCGACCATCCTTCTTTCATGCTCGTTACCAAAGCAAAGGAAGCACTTGCTTCCATCGGCATTAACCTGATCATTAATGATCCCGCAGACTCCAATGTCCTCTGGGACAAGCTCGATGCAGGAACACAGGAAATGTGGTGCGCAGCATGGCAGGCCACAATCGATCCCGATATGTACCAGGTCTATTATTCCGGCAATATTGTCGGACTTCCGGGTTCAACAGAATCCAATCATTACCACATAACGGATACAGGGCTCGATACACTTATGATGGATGCAAGATCAAGTGATGACCAGGCATTCAGAAAGGCCACTTATAAGGCCTGCCTCGATATCATCATTGACTGGGCCGTCGAAATTCCGATCTATCAGCGTCAGAACTGTTATGTTTTCAGTGCAGAGCGGGTAAATATGAAGACAGTTACCCCTGATATCACCACCTTCTGGAAATGGAGACAGGATATCGAGCTTATGGAGATGAACTAATCCGGCTTCCTGCCAGGTATATTGATTTGCCTGAGCCCGCCCTTGCGGCGGGCTCAGGTTTCGTCAATGCCTTTTTGTCCCCAACAGCAAATCTAATAGAAGGTGAATGGATATATGCGTAAATTTATCATCAAGAGGCTCCTGTGGAGCATCGCCATTCTTTTCTTTGTGGCTTTCGTTATCTATACCATTATGCGGTTTATCCCGACCTCGTATGTAGAAGCGATCGCCCGCGAAAGATCCACCGCGCCCGGCTCGAAAAGCTACTCCGAGTGGCTGGCACAGCTCAATGCCGTGTATGGCCTTGACCTGGGCATTATCCCGGGATTTTTCAAATGGCTGGGATCGGCGGTCCGGGGACAGTTTGGAGACAGTTGGTTCTACAATGTTCCGGTGACACAGAAATTTGCCGAAGTCATCTGGTATTCCTTTGCACTCGGTGCGATATCATTCATGCTGGAACTCGTTATTGCCGTTCCCCTTGGAATTCTCTCGGCAAGGAAACAATACAGCCGGACGGACTATACAATTACCGTTGTGGCCCTGATCGGAATTTCCCTGCCGACTTTCTTTTTTGCCACGCTACTCAAGCTGGGATTTTCCATCAAACTCGGCTGGTTTGACCTGTACGGCATTGTCGGACGGTATTATGAACAATTGGACACGGTCGGGAAAGTCATGGATATGGCCAAGCACATGGTGCTTCCCATCGCCACATTGGTTATTATCAGTATCGGGTCCCTGATGCGGTATACCCGGACAAATATGCTTGAAGTCCTCAATTCGGATTACATACGGACAGCCAGGGCCAAAGGACTGTCGGAAAACCGAGTCATCAACTATCATGCATTCCGGAACACCCTGATTCCCATCGTTACGATTATCGGCGGGACGCTGCCGGGACTTTTTGCCGGCGCACTTATTACAGAGACGCTTTTCCAGATTCCCGGTATCGGGTGGACTTCCTATAAAGCCATGGTTGCAGGGGATATACCTTTCTCCATGTTCTATCTGGTCTTTTTAGCCGCACTTACGCTGCTTGGAACTCTGATTGCGGACATTTTGTATGCCGTTGTCGATCCGCGCGTCCGTGTAAGCTGAGATGGAGGGGGGAAAGATGGACAATAAAAACAGGGAAATTGATAAAGAAAAAGTGGCCCGCGGGGATGCAGAGCGGGAAGTGGACCAGAATTTTACAGCAGATGCCGCAGTTATTCCTGCGATGGAACCGGATCAGCATATAAGTACGTCGGGAAGCCTTGATGACGAGCAGCGGATTAAAGTGCTGTCTCCGTATATGCTGGTTTTCAAGAGGTTTATCCGGAACATGCTGGCTATCGTCGGAGTCGTCTGTATAGGGTTCATGCTTATCTTCTCCATAGTGGGCGGATTGCTTATGCCATATGGCGAGAGTCAGGTTTTTACGGAATATACTGAAATGTCCAAGGATTATGCAGGTGTCAGCCAGAATACCGAATACCGTTTTACTACTGCCGAGGGAGCGTCGTTTCCCCTGCCGGCCCAGGCCCAGTTTGTCCTTGCCGTCAACAATAAGAGTGATACGTTTTCTTCACAGGGGATAACCTATACCCTGACAAAGTCCGGGGATAATTTCTACCTTATTTCAGGACTGAAGACGGTTGCAACTGCCGGAGGAACAACAAAAAACCCTATCATCACATACAGTGAAGGATACTCGGATACGGGTAGTTTTGAGAAGGATTTTAAGGCGGCCCTTGCGGATAAAGCTGCTTCCTTTGCATCAGGGGGTGTTACCTATACCGTTGCAAAGGACAAAAAATTCTTTTCCGCATATATTGTAAATAACATTGCCTTAGGCGGCCTGCAGGTTTTTGATTATGCAAGTGCCGATACCAAAGAAAACTTCGATTTCAAATACCAGGCTGAACTGGCTGTGAATAAAGGAGACAAAACAACATTTTCTTCCGCCGGGATGAATTTTGAAATCGGTCTCAAAGATAGCATTGCCCATATATATCTTGTGAACGGTACAGAAAAGACCGAGTATGCCGTTATTTCAGAATGGATTATTCAGCCGCTTTACGCGGATGTTTTCCTTACAATGGATTTTGAGGATGCCGTGAAAAAGGCTGTCGCAGAAGGCTCAAGTTCTTTTCTGTTCGCAGATGCATCGGGCAATACGGAGTACAGTGTCCGGCGTGACAATGACCGGTGGCTTGTCAAGAAGGATACGACTACGATTGTCGTCAGGGATTATGAAAGTCCCTCCAAAGACCATTGGCTTGGTACGGACGGGAACGGTATGGATATTATTACCAGAATGATGTACGGCGGCAGGGTGTCGCTGATGATTGGATTTATTGTTGTTATCCTGGAGACATTGGTCGGTGTCGTCCTTGGAGGAGTATCGGGTTATTTCGGCAAATGGGTTGATAATCTGCTGATGCGTGTCGTCGATATTTTCAACTGCATCCCGTCGATTCCCCTGATTATCATTCTCGGTGCCATGATGGATGCCATGAGAGTTGATCCGCAGATCCGGGTGATATACCTGATGGGTATCCTTGCCCTTTTCGGCTGGCCGAGCATTGCAAGGATTGTCCGCGGACAAATACTGTCGCTTCGCGAACAGGAATTCATGGTCGCTGCCGAAGCAACCGGGCTGTCGGTGTACAGGAAGATCTTCAAGCACCTCGTACCCAATGTCATTCCCCAACTGATTGTTATTGCAACGATGAGCCTTGGTGATACAATCCTGACCGAATCGGTATTGAGCTTCCTCGGACTCGGCGTCAAGTTCCCGTTCGCATCCTGGGGAAATATTATCAATGCAGTAAGCAACGTGCATGTAATGACCAATTACTGGTATGTCTGGATTCCGGCAGGTTTCTGCATCCTGGTAACGGTTCTCGGATTCAATTTTATCGGAGACGGATTACGGGACGCTTTTGACCCGAAGATGAAACGATGATAATAACCTACAAATTCTGAAGAATAAGGTGAGTGCCGTGTTAAAAGAAAAACTATCCAGACAAAAAATCAAAAGAGCAAACTATCTTACGGCCAGACAGTCGCGGCTGATTTCGCGTACGAACCGGAAAATAATGAAAGGGTTCGAACAGCGCAATAACCGTAAGAATGTACCTGAGTCGGAATATCTGACGACCATGAAAGACCCGGCGAATGTTGTGGAATTTGACGACCTTCATACGTATTTTTTCACGGATACAGGTACGGTTAAAGCCGTTGACGGTGTCTCTTTTGATGTGCCTGCCGGAAAGACGGTCGGTGTCGTCGGTGAAAGCGGCTGCGGGAAATCGGTGATGAGCCTGTCGATGATGCAGATTGTACAGCGCCCCCAGGGACAGATTGTCAGCGGCGCCATCCGGTTCAATACCGGGGAGAAGGCTTTTGATATTGCCAGGATGCCCACCGAAAAAATGCAGCCGATCCGCGGCAATATGATGTCGATGATTTTCCAGGAACCGATGACAAGCCTGAATCCTGTGTTCCGGATCGGGCTGCAGGTGGATGAAGTCATTCATCTGCATAATCCGGAGATGTCCAAGGCACAGGTCAAAGCCAGGACGATCGAAATGCTCGATATGGTCAGTATCGCTAACAGCGAAGGCGTCTACAGGATGTACCCCCATGAGCTGTCGGGCGGCATGCGCCAGCGGATTATGATTGCGATGGCCCTGGCGTGCAACCCTCGCCTGATTATTGCAGATGAGCCGACTACGGCTCTCGATGTCACCATCCAGGCGCAGATCCTGGACCTTCTGAGAAACCTGAAGGACAAAATCAACAGCAGCATCATGCTGATTACGCATGACCTGGGGGTCATTGCCGAAATGGCTGATTTCGTTGTCGTCATGTATGCCGGGCGCATTGTTGAAAAAGGCACCGTGCATGAAGTCTTCAAAAACCCCAGCCACCCGTATACCATAGGCCTGATGGCATCCAAACCGGCCGTGAATAAGTCGATTGAACGCCTGTACAGTATTCCCGGCAGTGTTCCGAATCCGATCAATATGCCCGATTACTGCTATTTCAAGGACCGCTGTGAAAAGAGCCTTCCTGCCTGCGAAGGCGAGTATCCCAGGGAAATCAAGCTGTCTCCCACTCATTTTGTCAGCTGTTACCGGTATAATGACATAAAGGAGGCAGAGTAAGATGCCTGTGAAAAGGAATGCCATGGAAGAGAAAATGAATCTCATGGAAGAGAAAATAGGCACCATGAACCCGGAAACAATTACAATCGAAGAGTATCCCGGGAACAAAGATGAGAAGTTTACGATTAAAATCACGGATGAATATACTCCGCTGGTTCATGAGGATCCGTATATACTGGAAGTCAACAGACTCAAGAAGTATTACCCTATCAAAGACGGGATTCTTCAGCGCATAGTGGGATACGTCAAGGCAGTCGATGGTATTTCCTTCAAAATCAAAAGGGGAACGACAATGGGCCTGGTCGGTGAATCCGGCTGCGGTAAAACCACGGTCGGGCGTACGCTTTTGCGGCTGACGGAGAAGTCGGGCGGAGAGGTGCTTTTTAACGGTATCGATATTCACTCGCTCAGCAGGAAAAAACTGAGGGAACTGCGGCCGAAAATCCAGATTATTTTCCAGGATCCTTATTCCAGCCTGTCACCCCGCCTGCCGGTCGGTGAAATCATCGGTGAAGCAGTCCGCGAGCACGGACTGGTCCCTAAAGAAGAATTCAATGATTACATAGACAGCATTATGAAAAGCTGCGGCCTCCGCCCCTATCATAAAGACAGGTATCCCCATGAGTTTTCCGGAGGACAGCGCCAGAGAATCTGCATTGCGCGTGCCCTCGCGCTCAACCCGGAATTTGTGGTATGTGATGAACCGGTTTCGGCACTCGATGTATCGATTCAGGCCCAGATCATCAACCTGCTCATGGATCTCCAGAAGAAATTCAATCTGACGTATCTGTTCATCTCCCATGACCTGTCGGTTGTCGAGCATATTTCGGACAGCATCGGTGTCATGTATCTCGGTGACCTCGTCGAATACGGCGACAAAAAGGATATTTTTGCCAATCCGCTCCATCCTTATACCAAGGCATTGTTCAGTGCGATTCCAGTTCCCGATCCGGATGCCAAGATGAATCGAATCATACTCGAGGGCAATATACCTTCCCCGGCCAACCCGCCTGCAGGCTGCAAATTCCATACACGCTGCTCTTACTGTATGGAACAATGTAAAACGCAAGTGCCTATAAACAAGGAGCTCGAACCGGGTCATTTTGTGGTCTGTCATTTGTATAACGATACCGACCCGTCCGTGAAGTGAACCATATGTTCAGAAAAAAGCATGTTGATATAAACAAAGCGTCCGCTGACAAATCCGCTGATGCTGGTGCGGGGAAAGTTGGCGCAGCCCGATCTGATGCGCCGGAACTTGACCGCGAAACCCGTATCGCCGATATGAATATTGACGGTATGCCGTGGCATCTGAAAAGTTTTAACGACCGCTTCAAGAAGGGCGGCCGAAGAAACAGCCAAAGCGGAGGCAGCGCAAAGGTTGCAGATATCGGTGACCGGAACAATCCCCCTTTATCCGGAAGGGAAACCTGGGGTCTGATTCTGAATGCGGTAATTGCCGCGCTTGTGATCGGTGCGGTCTTTATGGGGGCTGTATTTCTGTTTATCCTTTTTTGTATTTATATCTGGTTCCGATAATCCGGCTCCTGCCGGTCAATCCTGCCGGTCAATCCTGCCGGTCAATCCTGCCGGTCAATTTTTCCGGTCAGCCTTTCCTGTCACACCAATAATGAACGTACGTATCGAGGCTTCGGATCGCAGCGGGAATGTTCGCATAGACGGGCAGTCCGTGCTCCTCGAGGTATGCAATGAGGTGCTGGTAGTGGTTTCCGGAGTTGACGGAGACAACGATGGGCTTTGTTGTTTTCTGTGCGATATCTGCCAGAAGTACGACAAGCGCGTCAGGATCAAGGTAATCACTCTCGACCGTTTTGAGATTTTCGATGTGAGGGATGACGGAGACAAAGAGACAGTCGACATTGTCGTCATTTATAAGTGCTTCGACGAAGCCCGCGAACATGACGTCATCGGTCATCGGCGTGACGTCGAGGAAGGATGTGTTGATATCGACAAGGCCGTGTGTATTGAGTTCCGTGATTCTTGCCGTGGTTTCGGGCGTAAGGGTCGTCTGCTCAAGGAATTTGAGCGTATCCGCACCCATTGTCGCATCAAGTCCGGCATTTACGACGCAGGCTACGCGTTTGCCGGTTACTTTCTTTTTGCTGAGCATAGCAAAGACTTTGGTGAAGCTGTAGAAATCATCAAGTTCTTCGGTCAGCACGCACCGGGACTGTAAACAGGCGGCCCTGAAAATATCATAGCTTCCCGACATCGACGCGGTGTGGGATGCGGCTGCCTTGACACCGGCTTCGGTACGGCCTGATTTGTATACGATGATCGGTTTTTTGCTGACGCTTGCAAGGGCAAAGAACTGGCGGCCTTCCCCTGCATTGATACCTTCAATATAGAGGGCCATTACATCGATCTTCGGATCTTTTTCAAAATACGCCATCAGGTCGGGAATATTGACATCCGCTTTATTGCCGAAGCTGACGATGGTCCGCACGATGCGCGAATGCTGGGCCCTCTCAATAATCGTGATTCCCATCGCACCGCTCTGCGTAAACAGCGCCGTGTTGCTCCGGCTCGAAAAAGGAATCTGGAGGCGGCTCTCATCAATGAAAAGGGTGTTGACACCCTTGTTTATCTCGTCCGGTGCACGGAATACGCCCATGCAGTTGGGCCCGATGATACGGACGCCTTCTTCACGGGTGGCGGTGGAACGCATAAAATCAGCATAATTCATCTCGGACGGTATGCCGGAGATCAGGATTACCCCTTTGTTCTTCGGGACGGTGTTCAGGAACCGCAGTGTGTTTTTGGCCGGAGCCGCATAAACCACAAGATCATAAGGCTCGGGTATTTCCGACAGGCCCGAATATAACGGGAAAGTCTTTCCGGATATCACTGCGCTTCCGCCTTTGGGATTCACGCAGTACAGGTCGGTACGCCCCATGTCCATAAATAAAGTGACGATAATCTTCGCCATCGAATATTTTTCCGCGACGGATGACACGCCGAGAATGGCGATCCCTCTGGGCTTGAAATACGAATCAAGATTCCTGGTATCTGCACGGGTGCTGCATTCCAGATAGTTCTCCGATTTCTCGAATTCCGCGTAGCCGTCGATGGCCAGGAACCTTCCGTCTTCCGAGAACACAAGCGGATTTACATCCAGCACTTTGAGATGGAAATGAGGGGTACGCTCGGACATGAAGGAGAAGTCGTGGCCGAGGAAACTGATAGCGGATACGGCGGCAGCCAGTTTGCTTACATATTCAGGATGTCCAATTTCTTCATATTTGTGACGGATCTTCAGGCTGTGTGCTGTTTTGTCGGCCTCTTCGAACGAGACAGGCGCAAGGAAAAGATTCGGATCATCATAGTATTTTGCAAAAAATTCGGCATCATCCCCGCCTTTTGTCAGCGTAACGACGGCACCGAAAGCAAGGTCCTCCTTGACGCCGATCATGATTTCATTGCCGAGCCCCTGCGTGAATTTGACGAATTCAATAATCAGAAATCCGTCTATCCTTGGTTTTTCGTCCTCTGAAAAATGGGAAAGGACTTCTTCCTTCATGCTGGTCAGGACGAATCTGATAAAGAGCGGGTCAAGCGTTGAGACTTTCTTGACGCCGCCATAACGTTGGTTATGGGCCATATCCCTGGAAACAGTCTTCAAAATAAGCGCTGAATCGGAAAATTGCGAGATAAGGTCCCCTGTTACTTCTCCGATATCCTGAATGAATACGCAATGGGGCACATCCAACCCGATATTCGATAGAATCCCATATACTTCATGTTCATAGAGCGTATTTCTGCCGTCTTCAAATGCACTTGATAAAATGCTGTCAATTTCCTGAAAAGAATCAGAATTCATAAGCATACCTCCATGAAGCCAGATGGATAAGATGGATTCATTCTAGCATGATTTGCCTGCACATGCCGGAGGGATACAGGATGAAAAATGAATTATTGGTGATTCGTAACAGCGTATCATATGGAAGAGATGCTGTGATAAAATAATAACGACGTGTTAACGTTAAAAGTATCAAATAATTAGGAAGCACAGCAATTACGGGGGCTTAACCAAATGGATCTTAACAAGCAAAATATGCGCAAAATTATGACCATCATTGTTGTGACCCTTCTTATTTATTTCGGGCTTCTCAATTATGGTACCATGAGGCAGTATCTTGGCGTTTTCTTCTCGATTGTTACTCCTTTTATTGCCGGCGCCTGCATCGCATTCATTGTGAATGTACCGATGCGCTGGATTGAGAAAGGACTTACTAATCTTTTTTCCAAAAGGAAACATGCGAAGAAGCCTGCACCCAAGGCGTTTCTGCGAATCAGCAGCCTGCTGATTACGCTGCTGCTGTTTGCCGGAGTCATCGTGGCGATCGTTTTCCTGGTGGCACCTGAGGTTGGACGATCCATTGACCTGATAATCGCCAAATATCCTGATTTTGCACTCCGCGTCGAAAAGACGGCGAACGATCTGGGGACACAGTATCCGGCTATAAAGGCATATATAACAAGCTTTGACATCAACTGGAATACAATCGGACAAGCCGTATTGGATTTCACGAAAACAGCGGGGGGAAGCGTACTGTCCTCTACGATCGGCGTGGCGACTTCGATTGTCGGCATCGTATTCAGCTCGATCATCGCCTTTGTATTTGCTGTTAATATCCTTATCCAAAAGGATAAACTGGTCATACAGGCCAGAAAAGTCATCTATGCTTTCCTCCCGGAAAAAGCCGCGGAAAATACCCTGTATGTATGTTCCCTGTCAAATCAGACATTTGCACATTTTCTGTCGGGACAGGGCCGTGAATCCCTGATACTCGGGACAATGTTTGTAATTACTTTGAGTGTATTCAGGTTCCCGTACGCCTTGCTGATCAGCATCCTGATTGCGGTTTTCTCACTGATACCGATGTTCGGTGCCTTCATAGGATTCTGCTTTGGAGAATTTTTCATCTTGATAATTGACCCGGTCAAGGCAGTCTGGTTCATTTTGCTTTTTGTGATCCTGCAGCAGATTGAGGGGAACCTGATTTATCCGAAAGTAGTAGGCGGATCGATCGGCCTGCCGTCCATCTGGGTCCTTGTAGCAGTCCTGGTCGGAGGAAGCCTGTTCGGCGTCATCGGAATGCTGGTATTTATTCCGATGTCCTCCGTGCTGTACGTGATCTTCCGTGAGATCGTGAACCATAGGCTGCGTGAACGGCAGATAGAGGAAGAGAAAATTGATCCGGGGAAGGGAATTTAACGATCCCGGAGTATATCGAGGAGAGGCCGCTGCTCGGGTGATTTTTTAATCACTTTTGCAACAGCCCCTTCGTTCGTTTATGGGAAATGGGGATCGATGACCGTGACTCAGATAGCACGGCTTGCCGGGTATTCCAAGATGACTGTATCGAGATGTCTGGATGAACTTGAGGGTGTGATACCGGATTGCGTTACAGTCGAAGGCAGAAACAGATATTTTTCTTTGCCATCTGCCAAGACTGTCAGGGAGCAGTATGATTTTCTGAAACCATTTTTGCGCAGCCCGGTTCGAAAAGTAATTTCACTATTTGATATTCCTATGAAAATAAAGGCTCTTTCAGCCGGCGGATTTTCTGCACTATCCGAATATTCTATGCTGGCTGACAATGCTTATCCAACATATGCCGTCACAAAAAAAGACTTTCGACAGCTTGAAAAGGATGAATCATGGAAGTTAACTCCGGACGGTGAAGATCCGAAAGCGCTGCTTGAAGTATGGGAATATTTGATACTCTTAACCGATAAAAAGCTTCCCGACCCGATTTCTCTGGCGATCTCTTTTAGAAAAAGAGTCGACTCTGATGACAGGACGAAGATGGCCATTGAGAAGATGCTGGAGGAATATACATGGTAAGGGGTATAGAACTTTTCAGAGACTATTTTGCCGGGCATGAGGATAAGTATACAATTATTGGCGGCACCGCCTGCGATTTATTGATGGAAGATGCGGGACTTGCATTTTGAGTCTTTCGGCCATTTTGCTGGATGCAGATTATTATCAATTGCTTCTGGAGGGACGCACCAAAATAGCCGGAGTTCCCATTCTTACAGCAGAAAGACTCATTCCGTTTAAAGCAAAAGCATGGCTGGACCTTATGGAAAAAAATGAATCAGTTTTACATATAGATACGCGGAACATCACCAAACATAAAAATGATGTATACCGTCTGTCATACCTTTTGAACGAAGAAATGATTTGTGAACTGCATGGAGAAGTTAAACGTGATATGAACAGCTTTCTTGAAAAAATCAACCAACTGGATGATGCAGATTCTCCCGTGTTTAAACGTCTTAAAAAAATGACGTAATGCAAATGCTAATGAAGGTGTATGGGTTACACGGTTAGAATCCCGCGATTTCGAGGTGCGTGTTATATGAGTGTTATAATAGAAAAGCAACGAAGGAAGCGCAGACACTGCTTTTCATAAAGCTTTTTACTGAATAGATGTTCTTACATCAATCACATGGAGGACAATACAATGAATAACAAAAAAGATACATTTAATAACACGAAAGAAAAAGTCACCGGCGAAGTCAAAGAGGCAGTCGGCAAAATTACCGGTAATGAACAGCTTGAACTTCAGGGGAAAATTCAATCCTCAAAAGCGGATTTCAAGAAGAAGACAAATCTTCATAATAATGTCGAAGGTGTTAAAGAAGGCATCGCAGGAAAGATTAACGACATGATGGACAAGCAGGACGCCAAAAAGGACGCCCGGACGGACGCCAAAAAGGATGCCAAAAAAGACAAATAATTCGTGTCCTGTATCTGTAACAGGATATCAAGCAGTTAATCAAAGCAGTCTCCATATGGGGGGCTGCTTTTTCTCTGTTTTGGACCGGAAAATCTGCAAAAAACTTTTCCTATGAATTTTGTTGTTTGCCTTGTTATTTAAGGATCATTTAATAATTGAACCTGTATTCTATGTTCATGAACCGTAAGAACATAGCCTGGCGTGAATAGAAGGAGACTAAAGTGAATCTCAATGTTTTGAAAAATGACCTGAAACGCAGAAAATCAATCAATGTGATATTGTTCCTATTCATTATCCTGGCATCGATGCTGATGGCCGGAAGTATGAATGTGCTCTACACGACATCGACGGCGATCAGCCGGATGATGAAGACGGCCAACGTGCCTGTTCTTTCCCTCTATTCATACGATGACCCGACGACCAATAAGCAGATTGAGGATTGGGTCGGGACCTCCGATAAGGTTGCTTCTTATCAAAGAGATGAGATGCTGCTTATCATGTCGGATTCCTTCTATTCGGGATCGAAGCAGATTGTGCCCAAAGAAAAAATAAGATCCGTTTTACTGACAGCGATTCCCAAAGACCACTCACTGGTTTTCAATCAGGATAATCAGCCAATGGATCTTGGCGCCGGAGAAATTGCTGTTCCGATGGCTTTTCACAAAGAATATGATGTAAACATCGGCGATACAATGTCAATTCATGTCGGTGACGGACAGAAAGAATTCACAGTCGCGGCCTATGAGAAAGATGTTGTATTCGGAACCGACATGATCATGAAGCGATTTGTTATAAACGATGCTGATTTTGCTGCATACAGGGCGTTGGATTCGTCGGATTTGATCAACCTGAATTTCTGGGCTATTGATACGGCCGGCGGCGTCTCATACCGTGCGGCTGCAAGTGAGTTCGGCAGCAAAGCGATTAATGTTCTTTTCTCTCTTAGTACGGACAGCATAGATACAAGCTACATAATTTCCAAACTTGTAGCGGTTGTTATGATTATTGTCAGCCTGTGTCTTATTCTGATATCGTTTCTGATCCTCCGGTTTACCATCGTCTTCACCGTTCAGGAGGACTACAGGGAAATAGGTGTAATGAAGGCAATCGGTATCAGGAACAAAGCGATTCGAAGACTTTACCTGATTAAATATTTTGCCATTTCATTGGCCGGAGGAGTGATCGGTTTCTTCCTGAGTTTTTTATATGCAGGAGTCATGCTGCGTAATATTTCCGATTTATTTATTACACAAAAAAATGCAGCCAGTGTACTGCTTTCCATTATAAGCTCCGGCCTGGTCGTGGCCCTGAGCCTTCTGTTCTGCTCGATCTGTACGAGAAAAATCAATAAAGTATCGGTTGTTGAAGCGATCCGTATGGGTAATACCGGAGAACGGTTTTCGAAGTCCCGGAAAATACATCTCTCCAAACGCCGCCTGATGAAAACATCTGATTTCCTTTCGTGGAGCGATCTGATGAACGGATTCAAGAAATTTGCCATTCTGACAATCACTTTTGTGATCAGTACGATGCTGATTATTGTTCCGCTGAACATCATCAACACCTTGAAAGATACCGATGCGATGCTCAGCCTGTTCGGAATGCCGTCGTTTGACGTGACTGTTATGACTGCCAAAATGTTTTCCAGCGCAGTAAACGCAGATCCCGAGGGGATGGAGATTGAACTTACGCGTGTTGAGTCGATTTTTGAAAAAGAAGGCTATCCGCTGAATCTTCATGTTGAACTGGCAAAAACAGCCAATTTATATACGGATAATTCCGAAGACAGTCTGAATGTTTCGGCATGTCAGGGACTCAACTACCCTACAGAAAAGTATTTGTATACGGAGGGTTCGGCGCCGAAACTGAAAAATGAGATTGCGGTATCAACCAAGATAGCTGAATATTTCGGGATTTCGATCGGGGATTCGGTTGCCTGCAATCTGCAGGAAGTTACGGATACATTTCTTATTACGGGTCTGTACCAGTGCATGTCGAATCAGGGCGCTGCGGTTCGTTTATCTGAGGATTATCCGCTGACGTTCAATGGATTCTCGGGCATTAACGTCTATGGGAAGTTTGCCGATAACACGGCTGACACCTCGCTGGTTAAAAAAATAATGCAGAAATCAAACCCTGAGTTAACAATTGGCAGCAGTAAAGATCTGTACATCAGCAATATGGGAAGTACGGTAAGTGCCATAGACAGTATGAAAAATCTGATTCTCGTCGTCGTTCTGGGTATCACTTTTCTGATTACGAGCCTTATCGTGCGGATGCTGATCTCCCGGGAAATACCCGAGATTGCGATGCTCAAGAGCATTGGATTCAGAAAAGGCGACCTTCGCAGATGGCAGATCGGACGAATTGTGATTGTTCTCGTGCTGTCGATCGTCGTGGGAACCGTCCTGGCGGGTACGATAGGCAGCAGCCTCGTGGCCGGCGTGTTCAGCTTGATGGGTGCCACCGATGTGCCGCTTATCATCGTACCGCTTCAGGTATATCTGATTTACCCCGGGCTGCTGCTGATTTCAACTATTCTCGCAGCCGCCTGTTCAATCGGGCAGATCAAAAAAACACAGATATGGGAAATAAATAATCAGGAATAAGGAGAAAGACCATGAGTGAGAATTCTTTAGTAGTAAAAAATCTTTGTAAGACATATATTGTAAATAAGAGACAGAACAACGTCCTTCGGAATGTGAATTTTGCAATGGAGGAGGGCGAATTCGTATCGATCATGGGCCCTTCGGGATCCGGGAAATCCACTCTTCTTTATACGGTCAGCGGCATGGACCGCATGACATCCGGCGAAGTTGTGTTTGCAGGGAAAAGCATCGGCGGATTAGACGATAATAAGATGTCGGATCTCCGGTTACAGGAGATGGGATTTGTGTTCCAGCAGATGCATATGCTCAGAAATCTGTCCGTTTATGATAATATCATTCTGTCAGCATACAATTCTAAAAACGGCCGCACATCCGCATCGCGCAAAGCCATTAATGAGCAGGCAAAAGAACTCATGCGGAAGTTTGACATCATGGACGTGGCGGACAATGATATCACGGAGGTCTCCGGAGGACAGCTGCAGCGTGCATGCATCTGCCGTGCGCTGATTAACAAACCGAAGATGATTTTTGCGGATGAACCGACAGGCTCCCTGAATTCCAAGGCCGCCGGTGAAGTCATGGAGAAATTCAATTCACTGAACCGTGAGGGAACTACAATCCTTCTTGTAACGCATGATGTTAAGGTTGCGGCGCGGACCGACAAGGCACTTTATATCGTTGACGGAAATATCCAGGGTGAACTCGATCTTGGCAAGTACGAAGAGGAATCGGAAGGCAGAAACCGCGAAAAGCGCTTAAGCACATGGCTCATGGACATGGGCTGGTAAAGGGAGACAAATGGTAGATATCCTTCTGGTCGAAGATATTGAGGAGCTTGGGACGCTTCTTTGCGATTTCCTAAGAAAAGACGGCTTTACCATTTTCCGTGCGGAATCCGGGGAAGAGGGACTCTCGTTTCTTTCCGGCAATTCCGTCAAAATTGTTCTTCTGGATATCATGCTTCCCGGCATCGACGGCTTTTGCGTATGCAGCACCGTCAGGGAAAAAGGAAATATTCCGATCATTATCTTAAGTGCAAGATCGGGGAAGGAAGATAAGATCAAGGGACTCGAATACGGGGCTGACGATTACATCGAAAAGCCTTTTGACGTAGATGTCCTTATTGCCAAAATCAGGGCTATCCTTCGCCGCAACTACGATATGACGCAAAAAGGCGAGCTTCTTTCAGACGGGAACCTGTCCCTGGATATTGAGGCAAATGCAGTCTATATAAACCATCATTCGATCGTGATGACCAACAAGGAATTTGTCCTTCTTACCATTTTTCTGCAGAATAAAGGCAAAGTGCTCCGGAAGGAATGGCTTTTTGATACCGTATGGGGAATGGACAGCTTCAGTGAGCCGTCTACCCTTACGGTTCATATCAATAAACTCCGTGAAAAAATAGAGGAGAACCCAAAGGAGCCGCGCCGGATTACCACCGTATGGGGAATAGGGTATAAATATGAAGCGATTCAATAGATGGATGATTCTGCTCCTTTGCGTTTTTGCGGCCGGCTGGATAACGGCCAATATCACAGCGTCTCAGATTCTTTCCGAAAAGGGAGGGAAGGCATTCCTCGTTGAAATCAACCGGATTTCACAGGATATTTCTGCGGATATGAGTATGTCTGCAGGCAATAGCGTATCTGCGGGTAAGAGTGTAGAGGAATACAGCCTCGCGCCCTACAAATATGTGACGAAGCTTTCTTTTATGCCGGCTGATGCGTCATCCGGGGAAATCAATGCATTCTTCAGCGGATCGCAAGTGCTTACAGGGATGAATTATCTGGTGAAGCCGGTATTTGAAGGAGCTGCCATGGAGGGCTATGTCCGCTACGAATATGCAGCAGCAAGCATGTATACATATCAGTATGTATTTTTTATCATCAACGGCGCTTTTGCCGCCGCCTTTCTCTTTGCGGTCCTGCTGCTTTTCTATATAAGATATAAAATACTGCAGCCTTTTAACGAAGTACAGGATCTGCCCTTTGAACTTTCGAAAGGGCGCCTGAAAAAGGGGCTCAAGGAGAATAAGAACCGGTTCTTCGGACGTTTTGTCTGGGGCCTGGATCTTTTGCGTGAATCGATCGAAACGCAGAAAAGAAAAGAACTCGCACTGGAAAAAGAAAAGAAGACAATGATTCTGTCTGTATCACACGGGATCAAAACGCCGCTGAGCGCGATTATGCTCTATTCCCGCGCCCTTTATGACAACCTCTATGACTCGGAAGAAAAACGTATCGAAACCGCACACGCCATTTCGGACAACGCCATGCAGATCGAAAAACTCATCGGGGAAATTGTGCAGGCCCAGACATCGGATCTTGTTGATATAGAAGTAATTGCCGGTGAATTCTACCTGCGGGACCTTGTGAATAAGATTCAGTCGACATACAGAGAAAAACTGGCTTTGATCCATACGGATTTTATCGTAGCGCCCTTTTCCAATCTGCTCCTTAAAGGTGACCAGCAGCGGCTTATGGATGTTTTTGAGAACCTGATCGAAAATGCCGTCAAATACGGGGACGGCCGTGAAATCAGCCTGTCCTTTACCAAGGAAGATAACTGCCAGCTGATTTCCGTCGAGAATACCGGGACACCGGTGTCGCGGCTTGAAAGTATGCATGTGTTTGAAAGTTTCTGGCGCGGGTCGAACGCACACGATAAACCCGGCAACGGACTGGGGCTGTATATCTGCAGGTATATCTGCAAAAAAATGTCAGGTGATATCTTTATCTCGAAAAGTGACGTCGGTATGTGTTTTACCGTCGTTGTCCCGATTGCGTAACACCGGTACAACAGCGAAAGCAAGTACTGTTATACGGGGCTGATCTTCCAATTCATTACTTCGCGGTATGGATTGCATTCCACCAGGGACAGTGTGCTGAGCCGGCACACCATAGGCTTAAACAATGCACAGGTTGTTTCGATAACCGGCATCAATTCCGTGCTGCTTATGTTAACCGCCACAGCACAGTGAGGCACCCAGTGCGCCTCTTCATAATAGGGATTGAAGTCACATTCGTGCCGGGAGAGTTTTTTGTGAAGGTGCCTGTGAATCCGGGTTATGTCTTTTGACACAACCGGAAGAAGATTAACGACGGCCGGTGTGGAATTGAAAATGCCGATGCTTGTCAAATTGATATCTATATTGCGCAGCCTTTTGGAAAAAACACGCAGATCTTCGATGAGGTCCTGATAATCGTCCTTCGAAAACAGCGAAAGTGTGATGTGCGGAAAAATTCTGTTGTCAAACATATAAGTATTCCCGGACACGCGGGATGCCTCTTCCTGAAGGATCCGGATACTTTCTTCACTTGCTGTATCAAAGTAAACCAAGACTGCATAATCCGGCATGATATTTCCCTCCCGAAACGTGCGGGCATCCGTGAATCCACGGTAATACACCTGTATATATGATAGCAGAAAAGCAGGCATATGTTCGCATCTGCCGTGATAAAACCGTCAGCCGGGTATGGCACGGGAGGGGTCCGTACGGTCCGCGCTGGCTGCGGATCAACCGTTTTTCAGACAAACCCGTCGATCCGTGCTATAATATACACAGCTAAATAAGCTGTAAAACGTATTCGGATCAATATATTCTGTTTGATACTATCAGACAGAGTCGAGGATGATCCGAATTAATCTTTTTACCGGAAAGTGGCGTAGAGCCAAGAGGAGATTACTATGGAAGAAATCATTTTGAAGACCATGTTAAGAACGGATACACCTAAAAAAGTCAGACTTGCAGGGTTTATTCCGGGTGTTCTCAATGAGTCGGATCTGACTTCTACTTCTGTGCAGTTTGTCGGAACAGAGCTTAATAAGATCATCTCCAAGCATGGATCCAATGCAAAAATATGGGTTACCATTGGCGATGATAAAAAATTCGGCTTCATCAAAGAAGTCCAGAAGAGCCCCCTGGACAGAAAAATCATTCATATTGCCATTCAGCTCGTTTCCAAGGATCAGGAAATCAAGATGCAGCTTCCTATTTCCTATCATGGCCGTGAAGAGCTCGAACACAAGCAGCTTCAGGTGCAGGTATACAAAGCAGAAATTGATGTTTCCGGTAAGCCGGTACTTATGCCTGATGTAATTATTGTCGATGTCTCCAAGAAAGAACTGGGAGATACCATTACGGCCGCCGATCTGCATATTTCTGCAGAAATCAAGATCCACGATGCCGAGAACGAAGTATATGCTGTCATCAAGGCTATTAAAGAAGTAGTTGAAGAAGAGCCTGAAGAAGCAGCAGCAGATGTAATCGAAAGCGTTGTTACTCCTGTCTGACAGCCCGTTCACTCATGATGATGTGAACTAATACAAATTGATATGAATGTATGCGACCGGACATGAACATGAAACGGGAGGGTGAATCAGATGATTCATCCTCCCGTTTTTGATCGTGTCAGGAAAGACTATTTATTCCCAGGATGCACCCAGGACTTCTTCCACAAAGATTCTGGCTATCCGGGGATCAAACTGTGATCCGGACTGCGCCTTGATCTCGGCAATCGCTTCTTCCAAGGACATGGCCTGGCGGTAAGGCCTGTTCTGGGTCATTGCATCGTAGGAGTCGACAATGGAAATAATCCGGGAAAGCAGAGGGATATTCTCCCCGCTTAAGTTCTGCGGGTAACCATGTCCGTCCCAACGCTCGTGATGGCACAGAATATAATAGGCTATACCGATAAGATCAGGGGAAGACTGTGCAATCCGGCATCCGACCTCAGGGTGCAGCTTTACTTTCGACCATTCATTTGTTGTCAGCTTACCCGGCTTGGTCAGGATGTACTCCTCAATGCTGATTTTGCCGATGTCATGAAGCCGCGACAACAAGTCGAGCTCAAAGAGCTGTTCATCCGACAGATGAAGCACCTTTCCCACCGCCACAGAAAGAATGATCATTCTTTCTGAATGCTCCTCCGTTTCGTGGCTTCGTTCGTTCATCGTCGCCCTGATGGAAGAAATAAGCGAACTGTGCATGCTTTTCTGCTCAAGGAGCTTTCGCCTGTACATGAAGTCTTCCGCTTCTTTCTGAAGGCTGTCAATCGACACGTGGAGCTCTGTTTTTGTTGCGTGTCCAAGAGAAATGCTCGGAAAAAAAAGCTTCCTCTCAGGATCGATTTTGTATTTTGCACATTCACTGTAAATACGATCGCATATTGCATGGGTAGAATGAGCGTCCGTTTGGGGGAGTAAAATACAGAATTCGTCGCCGCCGATCCTTGCAATGATGTCTTCTTCACGGCAGCAGAGACGGAGGATATTGGCCACCTCGATAATGAGCCGGTCGCCTTCTGCATGACCAAAGGCATCATTGGTAAGCTTCAAACCATTTACATCGCCCATGATGACTGAAATAGGGAGCTGACGCTTCGTATTCAGACGTTTGCATTCCCCGGCAAAAAATACGCGGTTATAGAGACCCGTCAATACATCGTGATAACTCAGGTAGAAGATTTCTTCCTCCCTTTTCCTGCGGTCACTGATATCATGATAATTAATCAGGACACCGTTCACACTGGCATCACCGAGCATATTTGCGGCTGAGACCTGGACCGGAATATAGGTCCCGTCCTTACATCTGTACCTGCATTCTTTGGCAAGAAACGGTGCTTTGTTCCGGATAAGATTGATATAATCGCTTACTATATGATCCCGGTCATCCGGATGAATATAATCCAGACTGTTCTTCCCGAGGAGTTCTTCTGCAGACCATCCGAATTTTTTTGTAATATTCGCAGACATATATTGGATTATGCCGGTTATATCAGTAACCGTAATCACATCGGATATGTTCCGTATTATCTTCTCAAGCCTGATTTCGGCTGCATACAGTGATTCCTTGGCCAGTTCCGACTCCGTGACATCCCGGCTGATTCCCCACAGGCCCAGTAATTCGCCGGAATTACTATAAAGCGGATACTTTGAAGAAGAGGACCAGGTGGTCTGCCCGTCCAGGCGTGTCAATTTCTCAACCCTGCCGATTATGGGCCGGCCTGTATCAATTATTGATTTTTCTGCCTCGAAAATATCCTGGGCCACGTCTTCGGAAAAATAATCAAAATCCGTTTTGCCGATCATCTGATCCGGATTATCCACACCGTGCTTTTTGGCTTTCATATTGTTAACGACAATAAAGCGGCAGTCCCTGTCCTTAAAATAGATCGAATCCTGAGAGTACTTCATGATTGTCTCAAACATTAAGTCATCGGGGATTGTATGCCGTTCTCCGGCACAAGGGCTGATTTCATCCGGCGATGTGTTTTCAGGCATACCTACCTACCTTTTTTATAAATCACGAAGTTGTATTGGAAAACAGTTACAACATCGATAAATATATCATAAATAATTCGTGAATTCATGAAATTTGCCTGTTTATCCCCGTAAAACAGGAAATGTAATCATTTTGCCATTTAACACAAACAGGACTGCCGGTTTTACTGGCATATTTCCATTCCAGCCTCACTGCTGGTGCCCTCGAAAAGCAGCCGGCCGTGCCGGTCTGTGAGCCGTATCGAGACATGGGCGGTGATGCTCTCGATAATCTCGCGATCCATCAGTCCGTCGACAGGGGCACGAAGCCGGCCGCCGCCCGCCATTTGTGCCTGAAAGTTCAGAATGCCCGAGGGACCCCGCAATTCACCCGAGCACGTGCCCTTGACAGGGTCAACCTGCCAGTTGTAGATCCGGGAACGGTTATATGTGGCAAACCGCACCGAAATATCACGGAAATTCGTATAATACGCAAAAAAACCGGGGAACTCACGTCCCGCAAACGGCAGGCTCGCCCTCGAAAAGACAAAAGAGGCATTGCCGAAATCAAAATGACTGGCCTGAAGCCACAGGTATGTCCTGGGAAAGGAACGGCCGTAATCTTTTTCTATATATCCTACCCCGCCTGAAAAATCCATGAGTTCGCCGTCGAGTGTAACTGAACCCTGAATCCCATGGTACAGGTGTATGATCGCATGGCGGCATTCCATAAAAGGCACAAAGGAAAAGGGCCCCATAATTCCGGGATTATACCAGTGCGTGGGGAAACGGTGTATATCAGAAAAGCATAAACTCCCGCTGATTTGCCCCTCGACCGTATTGATATCCAGTGACAAACCACTGGAACGAAACGAATTATTGGAAATAAGGACTTCAAACCGGTCGGTTGGGGAGTGGAATTCAGCATACGGGAAATGATAATACCAGGTCTTTCCCGAAACAGCATTAATTACCTGGATAAACGAGTGGCGGACACCATGCGGGTCAATGGCCATTCCGGGGATGACTGCAATCGCATGCTTCCTGTCGGCGCTTATGCATTTGAAGTACCAGCCCTCAAAATATCGCTTACTCTGACGGCGTCCTTTGAAATTGGCAGGATCACTCATATATCCTCCTTGGGTATTTCAGATGCTCCGGCATGAATTCGAAATCAATTTCGAAAAAAGCAAAGGAATAGCACGAACGCTTCTGAAAACGTCATTTTTATGATATACTAAAAACACTCAAAATAGTCTGAAGAGGAACTATTATTTTGTGTTTTGGAGGGAAAGAATAATGAAGAGAATTTTAGCTCTCGCACTGGTTATGGTCATGGGATTAGCACTTGTCGCATGCGGCGGCACGGCAAAAACGACAACGACAGCAACAACAAAGGCGGAGACCACGTCAGCCCAGTCTGACACAACGGCTCCTGCAGTGACAACGACTAAGGCTGCTGACGGTAAGTTTGAACTGGCACTTATCACAGACGTAGGCAACATTGACGACAAGTCCTTTAACGAAGGCGCATGGAACGGTGTTAAGAATTATGCCGAGAAAAACAAGATAACATATGCTTATTATCGTCCGAGTGAAGATTCAACAGCTGCCCGTGAAGAGACAATCGGAACAGCAATCGACAAGGGCGCTAAAGTTGTAGTTTGCCCCGGTTACCTGTTTGAAGAAGCAATCTATAACGTCCAGGACAAATATCCGGATGTTCAGTTCCTGCTTCTCGACGGCCAGCCCCATACAGCTGACTATGCTACTTACAAGACATCGACCAACGTTCATTGTATCCTCTATCAGGAAGAGCAGGCCGGTTATCTTGCCGGTTATGCAGTGGTTATGGATGGCTACACGAAGCTTGGATTCCTCGGCGGAATGGCAGTTCCTGCTGTTGTCCGTTATGGTTACGGATATGTTCAGGGCGCAGAAGCTGCTGCCAAGGAACTTGGCCTTAAAGCCGGAGCCATTACAATGAAGTACTGGTACTGCGGCGGGTTCGGACCTACTGATGATATTAAGACGAAGATGTCCGGCTGGTATACAGACGGTACAGAAGTTGTCTTCTCCTGCGGCGGCGGTATCTACTTAAGCGCAACGGCAGCAGCAGAAGCAGCCGGCGGTAAAGTTATCGGCGTTGACGTAGACCAGTCTGCCCAGTCCAAAACGATCATCACATCCGCTATGAAAGAACTGACCACTTCCGTTGACCTCGCGCTCACATCCATCTATGCGAACGGCGGAAAATGGAATGCAGATTTTGCCGGCAAGACAGCTATCCTTGGTGCTGCCGATAAATGCGTAGGACTTCCTACTGCAGCAGCTTCATGGAAATTTACTAAATTTACAGTTGACCAGTACCAAGCCGTGTTTGCAAAACTTGTAGACAAGACCATTGTTGTTGACAACACATTTGATCCTACAGTAAAACCTGCAGTTAAGCTTGTTACGGTTGATTATCAGGAATAACCACATCTAATTAAGCATGAATTGATGAAAGGGGCTAGACATTGCGTCTAGCCCTTTTCTCAAAGCGGAGAGTGACCCATGAGTGATTATGTAGTTGAAATGCTGAATATCACCAAGATATTTCCCGGAATCAAGGCGAATGATGACATCACCCTCCAACTGAAAAAGGGTGAAGTACATGCTCTTCTCGGCGAAAACGGCGCGGGTAAGAGTACTTTGATGAGCGTCCTTTTCGGGCTGTACCAGCCGGAACAGGGCACGATTAAGATTAACGGCAAGCCGGTTAAAATCAACAACCCCAATGATGCAAACGCGCTGAATATCGGAATGGTTCATCAGCACTTCATGCTGGTGGAAGTATTCTCTGTTCTTGACAATATTATTCTGGGAGTGGAACCCAATACCGCCGGTGTTTTGAAGCGGAAAGAAGCCAGGGAGAAGATTGTTGATCTCAGTAAAAGATATGGCCTGAGCGTAGAGCCCGATGCAATTATTGAAGATATTTCAGTCGGTATGCAGCAGCGCGTCGAAATACTTAAGATGCTGTACAAGAATAATGAGATTCTTATTTTTGACGAACCGACGGCAGTCCTTACTCCGCAGGAGATCAAGGAACTCATGCAGATTATGCGGGACCTTACGGCCGAAGGCAAATCCATTCTTTTTATTACGCATAAGCTTAATGAAATAATTGAGGTTGCCGACCGATGCACGGTCCTGCGCAAAGGCAAGTACGTCGGAACAGTTGATGTAGCAGATACGACGAGGGAAGAACTTTCCCGCATGATGGTCGGACGGGATATTCATTTCACAATAGATAAGAAAGATGTTACCCCTGGTAAAGTTGTTTTTACAGCGGAGAATGTTACGGTTCCTTCCAAACACCACAAGAACAATGCGGTTAAAGGCATTTCGTTTGATGTGCGTGCCGGAGAGATTGTCTGCCTGGCCGGTATAGAAGGCAACGGACAAAGTGAACTCGTCTATGCCCTGACAGGAATTGAGAAAGTCAGCAGCGGTAAAATGACCCTTGAGGGCATGGATATTACCAAAGCCAGTATTCGAAAGAGATCCAAGCTCGGGATAAGCCATATACCTGAGGACAGGCATAAATATGGACTTGTACTTGAATATTCGCTGGCCAATAACCTTGTCCTGCAAAGATATTGGGAACCGGAATTTCAGAACGCCGGATTTATAAGAACAGCAAAGGTTCTGGATTATGCAAATTTACTGATTAAGCAATATGACGTCAGAAGCGGACAAGGAGCTGCTACGATCGTCCGCAGTATGTCCGGAGGCAACCAGCAGAAAGCGATTATTGCCAGGGAGATCGATAAGAATCCCGAGCTTCTGGTTGCGATTCAGCCGACACGAGGACTGGATGTCGGGGCAATCGAATATATTCACTCACAACTTATCGCACAGCGCGACTCAGGGAAAGCAGTTTTACTTGTTTCGCTTGAGCTCGATGAAGTCATGAATGTATCGGACAGGATTCTTGTCATGTACGAAGGTGAAATTGTCGGGGAGTTCGATCCTCAGACGACAACCGTTGAGGAAATCGGACTTTATATGGCCGGCGCCAAAAGAAATACCCCGCGTACAATTACCGCTGTTTCGGCGACATTGAAGAAATAAAGATGGGAGTGTACAGTAAGCCATGATGACAAAATTCAAAAAATTCGTTCAGTCACCTGGATTATCAAGCTTTTTAGCTTCTGTCGCATCAATTGGAATCGGCTTGATTTTCGGGTATCTTCTTCTCGCCTTTTTAAATCCCTCAATGTCCTTCTACGGCCTCGGGAAAATTCTTTTTGCAGGGGCAAGTTCTGCTGAGAAATTCTCGAAAGTGCTGTATCAGGCAGCTCCGCTGATAATGACAGGTCTTGCAGTTGGTTTTGCATTCAAGACCGGACTCTTTAATATCGGTGCCAGCGGACAATATACCATGGGGGCGTTTTTCGCACTTTATGCCGGCATTATCCTGAAAATGCCATGGTGGACGGCTCTTCTGGCTGCGATGCTCGGAGGCATGATATGGGGAGCTTTTCCCGGAGTCTGTAAGGCTCTGTTCAATGTCAACGAGGTCATCACATCGATCATGTTCAATTGGATCGGACTTTTTGTTGTTAACCTGTCGATGTCCAACATTCCCCAAATGCTGGACAGAATATCAGCCAACCGTACAGTAAACCTTGCGGCGGCCAATAAATCTGCGATTATTCCCAAATGGGGCCTCGATAAGCTTTTCGGTTCCCCATATATGAATATCAGCATTCTCATAACGGCGTCCGTGGCAGTTATTATCTTTATTGTCCTGAATAAGACTACATTCGGATATGAGCTGAAAGCCTGCGGGTACAACAGGAATGCCAGTATTTATGCCGGCATCAATGCCAAGCGTAATATTGTGCTCTCGATGGTCATTTCCGGAGGCCTTGCAGGTATCGGCGGAGGCATTTATTACTTGAGCGGAACGGCCCAGTTCCTGGTCATCAAATCACTTTTGAACATGGGCTTCAACGGAATACCCGTTGCCCTTCTGGCGACATCCAACCCGGTCGGCATTATTTTCAGCTCCTTGTTTATATCTTATATTCAGGTTGGCGGCGAGGCTATGCAGCCTCAGTTCAGTCCTGAAATCATTAATATCATTATCTCGGTCATAATCTATCTGAGTGCTTTCTCCATGCTGCTGAAAGGGTTGATCAACAGGATCCTGACCCACCAAAATGCACGCCGAGAGAAAGAAAGGGTGCTTCATTCTTCTGCCGGAAACAGCGGAGAGGGTATCGTTACAGATGCGGCAATTTCGAATAAATCAGAAAGTGAGGGCGTAACAAAATGATTATTTTAGCAGATATCATGAGCGCAACGGTCATTTTTGCGATACCGCTTCTGGTTGTGGCCCTTGGCGGTATGTTCAGCGAGCGAAGCGGGACGATCAACATTGCGCTTGAAGGTATTATGATTGTCGGCGCACTGTTCAGCTGCCTGTATCTCGTTTCTGCGGATAAATCGGGTTTTGGTGCGGTTCATCCGCTTCTTGCGATGTTTATCGCTATACTTGTCGCAGGATTGGCCGGCATTATTTTTTCCCTGTTTCTTGCCCTTGCTTCCGTAAGCCTGAAAGCTGACCAGACCATAGGCGGTACGGCTCTCAATATGTTTGCCCCCGCATTTGCCATCGTCCTTACCTGGGCGATACAGGGACAGGGACAGACAACAATCAATATTCCGACCTGGGTCCGTATCACACAGGATACATTCGGCTTCACTGCCAGTACAAATCCGAATTTCCTGGAGACATTCATTTTCAAAAATTTGTACCTGACAACGCCTGTTGTGCTGGTGCTTCTTGCACTGTCCATTTTTATTATATACAAAACAAAATTCGGCCTGCGCCTGCGTGCATGCGGAGAACATCCTCAGGCGGCTGATTCCGTGGGAATCAATGTTTACGTCCTTCGTTACATTGGCGTTGCCATCTCCGGCCTGCTGGGCGGTATCGGAGGCCTGGCCTTCACAATTGCCGCCGGATCGGGATTTCAGTCAACGGTTGCCGGCTACGGATTTTTTGCTTTGGCGGTTATGATTTTCGGCAACTGGAAACCTTTGCGAATATTCGGTGCAGCTCTTTTCTTCGCACTTTTCAAGGTAATCGGTTCCTATTCAGGCAGCATCCCTTTTATTCCGAGCTTTTCAGGAATCAAAAGCGCAGATTACATCTACCAGATGCTGCCTTATGTCGTGACTATGCTGGTGCTTGTATTCACTTCCAGGAAGTCGCGTGCACCGAAAGCGGAAGGCATACCTTACGACAAGAGCACCAGATAACATCCCGGCAGGGATATCACTGATTTGCCTGGCCGGACAGTACCGCAAGCTTATACGAACGGAGAAATAGTATGCCTGTCCATGTTGTCCTGTTTGAACCGGAGATTCCGCAGAATACGGGAAACATCATCCGCACCTGTGTGGCGACCAACACGAAACTGCACCTGATTGAGCCACTCGGGTTCGATCTGCACAAGAAAGACATAAAGCGTTCAACTACCAACCATCTCGAGTATGTGGATTATTCCGTGTATCCCGATTTTGAGGATTTTGAATCAAAAAATCAGGGGGAATATTTTTATCTGACCCGGTATGGGAAAAAACCCCATTCCGGGTTCGATTTTTCCTGTACTGACAAGAATATTTATCTGATTTTCGGCAAAGAAAGCACAGGAATTCCTTATGACCGGTTGAAAAATCATTTGGACCGTTGTTTTCGGATTCCGATGACCGATAAAGCCAGGAGCCTCAATTTATCAAACTGTGTGAGTATCGTGGTCTATGAAGTCATGCGTCAGCAGGGATACCCGGGACTCTTTCTCCACGAAGTCCAAAAGGGAGAGGATTTTCTTGAGTCCTATGACATGTAATCACGATAACAAATGGAAAGACATAATATACGACAGAAAAAAAGGGGAAAATTATGGCACTGGAGCGAGTAAGCACAATTTTGAAAATGGCGGAAGCCGCAAATACATCGGTAATTGCCTTTAACTGCACGGATTATAATATGGTCTATTCCGTTGTAACCGTCGCGGAGGAGCAGAATAAACCCGTTATCATTACATTGTATCCGGAACACGTCTATCTTTGCAATGCGGCCCGGCCCGGTGCTTTTGCCGGGATGACCAAAGCATTGGCTGAAAGTGTGACGGTTCCCGTAGGACTTCACCTGGACCACAGCAGTGACTATGACTTTATCATGGATGCCATTTCCGCTGGATTTACATCTGTCATGTACGACGGCTCGATGCTGCCGCTTGAGGAGAATATCCGGCTGACCCGGAAAATTGTAGATGCCGCCCATAAACTGGGTGTTGATGTGGAGGCGGAACTCGGGCATATCGGATTCGCGGCTCATTCCACGGAAGAGGACCTGGATACCTATACACAGCCTGATGTTGCGGCCCGTTTCTGTAAAGAAACCAATGTCGATTCCATCGCTGTTGCCATTGGAAGCGCACATGGGTTCTACAAAGAGACCCCGAAGCTTGACCTGCATCGCCTTGAAGAAATCAACGCAGCGACAAAAGTTCCTCTTGTCCTTCACGGCGGGAGCGGCATTCCGAATGACCAGCTTGAAATTGCCTTCACAAAGGGAATCAACAAGTTCAACGTAGGAACGGAATTCTTTTACCTTTACTATCACGCCATCAAGGATTATTGTGATGAAAACGGTGACAACGGCAATGTTTTTGATATGCCCAAATATGCGCAGGAAAAAATGATGGAGTACCTTCGAGTGAAGCTGCTTCTTACGAAAATGTAATTTGCAGGACTCATCCTTTGTGGGAATATGTGTTTGCCGGGAGATAGAAACTCCGACATCTCCGCCACAAGGCTGGGCTGGGAAATGGTCTGTCCGTATCCGATGGGTAATGGCTCATTGATGCCGGCCAGCGCTTTATTTTCATTGTCAATAAAGAAGGAGCGGTCCAGTTTTGCTGCAAAATCGGATATCGATTGGCTGTCCACGTATCATCACTTCCTTACAGTAATTATATGATAAAACACGCGCAATCATAAATAGCCTGCGTAACTTTTGCAGTTTTTATATTGTATAGTGATAAAATAAACATGACAATCAGAAACAGGGATCCGGAGAAATATATGTACGATATTTGCATTATCGGGGCGGGCATTGTCGGGTGTTTCCTGGCTCATGATTTATCTATGCGGGAGATTCGTGTTCTGCTTCTTGAAAAGGAAGCGGATGTTGCAAACGGTGCCACGATGGCAAACAGCGCGATCATTCATGCCGGAAACGACCCGAAGGATGGCACGCTCAAAGCGTTGATGAACGTGCGCGGCAACCGGATGTATGAGGATATCTGCAGGGAGTTGGGTGTTGCCTTCCTTAGGACATCCGCACTTGTCGTCGCCACTTCGCCGGAGGAAGAGATTACACTGGAGGAACGTTATGACCGCGCCCTGTCGCGAGGGATTCCTGCTTCGATTCTCACCCGTGAGGAAGCCCTTATCCTGGAGTCGAATCTGAGTGATCTCGTGACCAAGGCGATGGAAGTTCCTACTACAGGAATCATCTGCCCCTGGGAATTGACGATAGCCCTTGCCGAAGAAGCCGTCTTGAACGGCGTGGACCTTCGCCTGGAAGAGACCGTCCTCAGTATTCAAAAAAATACAGGCGATACGGGCATTCCCGGCGGCATTCCCAGCGGCATTCCCGATGGTCAACACGGTGGGGAACCGGATTTTACAATTTATACAAAGGATAATTCCTATGAAGCGAAGTGCATTATCAACTGCGCCGGAGTTTATGCAGATCAGATTTATGCGATGGTGTCGGATAAAAATCCGATCCCTTTTGCCATTACACCCCGGCGCGGTGAATATTTTGTAATCGATAAGCTCAAAGTACCGGTTGTACACCGTGTCATTTATCCTGTGCCGTCCAAAGCCGGCAAAGGTATCCTGGCGACGCCGACTATTGACGGGAACCTGCTTCTGGGACCGAATGCACAGGATATTGAGGACTGTGAAGGAATCAATACGACATTTGACGGACTGTCATTCGTCCGCGAAAAAATCTCCAAAACTGTGAAGAATATACCGATGAACAAGGTAATACGCCAGTTTGCGGGACTTCGGGCCAAAGGAAATAACGGGGATTTTGTGATTGAGGAAGCTGACGATGTGAGGCATTTCATTAATGCAGCCTGTATTGACTCTCCGGGTCTTACCTCGGCGCCGGCTATATCCCAATACGTAATGGAAAAGTTTCTGGAGAGTGACTTCCCGATGACCATGAAAAAATCATACATCAGACGCAGGCCGACAATCAGTCTCCGCCTGATGTCCGCTTCTGACCGTGCGGCACTTACTGCAAGGGAACCGGCATTCGGGAACATTGTGTGCCGCTGCGAGCAGATTACAGAAGGGGAGATCCTTGATGTGATCCGCCGCCCGGTCGGAGCCCGGACGGTAAAGGGTGTGAAAAAGCGCGCGCGGCCGGGAATGGGCCGCTGCCAGGGCGGTTTCTGTGAGCCCAGGGTTGTTGATATTCTGGCTCAGGAGCTCGGGATACCTAAGACGGACGTCCGGTATGACAGCCCGGAAAGCCTTCTTCTTTTGGATGAGACAAAAGAATTCCGGAAGGAGACGACGCTATGAAGGAGTACGGAATTATTGTAATCGGGGGCGGAAGCGCCGGCCTTGCTGCAGCTATTGCAGCATGCGAATCAGGCTGCCGGGATATTTTGCTGCTGGAGCGTGATGTGGAACTCGGCGGTATTTTACTGCAGTGCATTCACAACGGGTTCGGCCTGCATGCTTTTAAAGAAGAACTTTCAGGTCCTTCTTATGCACAGCAATATGTGGAGCGCCTCCGCACGATGGGTATTGAATACAAAACACATTCCATGGTGACGCATGTAAGCCGGGAAAAGATAGTAGAGTATGCAAACCCGTCTGAAGGATATGTCCGGATTAAGGGACGTGCGATTATTCTCGCGATGGGCTGCCGCGAACGTACGCGGGGTGCCGTTCTTATGCCGGGCTTCAGGCCGAGCGGGATATGGACCGCCGGTACGGCGCAGCGTTACCTGAATATGGAAGGATATATGGTCGGGCGTAAGGTTTTCATTCTTGGAAGCGGTGATATCGGCCTGATTATGGCACGCCGCCTGACGCTCGAAGGTGCGCAGGTCCTCGGGGTTGCCGAGCTGATGCCATATTCCAACGGTCTTCCGAGAAATCAGAAACAGTGCCTCCAGGACTTTGGCATCCCGCTTTTCCTGAGCCATACCGTCACGGACATCCTCGGAAAAGACAGGCTTGAAGGTATCGTGATTGCAGCGGTAGACGATAAGCTGCAGCCGGTTCCGGGGACACAGAAGACATTCGACGTCGATACACTTCTTTTATCCGTCGGACTGATTCCGGAGAATGAACTGAGCGAAGACGCGAATATCCTTATACATCCGCAGACCAGGGGTGCCGTTGTCAGCGAATCTCTCGAGACATCTGTCCCCGGGATTTTCGCATGCGGAAATGTGCTGCATGTGCACGATCTGGTGGACTTTGTCAGTGAAGAAGGCGTCAGGGCAGGGATCTCGGCGGCGGCTTACGTTGAGGGAGAACTCCAGCGCGGACGGTCGTTTGAGACCGGTGCAGGTGTCGGAATCGGGTATGTCCTGCCGCAGATTGTGCATCCGGATCATTGCAGCGACAAAGTCGAATTCATGTTCCGGGTAACAAACAGCTACAGGGGAGCAGGAATCCGGATCCTTAAGGATGACATGCTGTATAAGACCATTCCGCGGCCGCATATGGCGCCTGCCGAGATGGAGAAAATCACAATGAAGCGGGAAGAGATCGCGGATGTGAAGCACAGTCTTCGATTCGAAGTCGGATCTATCCGGGCCGGTGTGAAAGACGGCGGTGCCCAAAGCAGAAATCATACCGACCTGGAGAATGAATCGCAGTTCCAATCAGCTTCCGGTGCTGAAGTTATAACAGCTAAGGCAAAAGTGAAAAACAATGCACAACAGGAAATTGCGGCAACGGAGGAGATGGGCTGTATTGTGTGCCCGATGAGCTGCCATATGGTTATCGGGATGAATAAAGACGGCCAGGTTATATCTGTTACCGGCAACACCTGCAGGAGAGGTGAGGAGTACGCGCGCCAGGAACTGACATCGCCGACAAGAATCCTGACCAGTACGGTACGGCTCGAAGGCGGACTCTACCGGAGACTGCCGGTAATTACATCTGCCAACATTCCCAAAGACAAAATGATGGATGTCATGCGTGAGATTGACAAGGTACACGCAGTTGCCCCGGTTCAAATAGGATGCGTGCTAATCGGAAATGTCTGCGGATTGGGCGTGGATATTATCGCGAGCCGGACAATGGAAAAAGAAGGCCGGCAGACGGGGCCTGCGAACAATACAAAGAAGAATATATGATTTTGGAGGTATCCGGGCATATGGAGAAGTATATTTTATCTGTTGACCAGGGGACGACCAGCAGCAGGGCAATTATTTTTGACCATAAATCGAATATTATGGCCAATGCCCAGAAAGAGACGACGCAATACTTCCCTCAGCCGGGCTGGGTCGAACAGGACGCCAATGAGATCTGGGTGAGTGTGCTCAATGTAATGGCTGAAGCCATAACCACGTCGGGCCTGCAGCCGGAACAGATTGCCGGTATCGGAATCACAAACCAGCGTGAAACTGCCGTTGTGTGGGACAAAACGACGGGTCTTCCTATTTATCATGCGATTGTATGGCAGTCGCGCCAGACGGCGGATATTTGCGATGCCCTTAAGGCCGCCGGTCATGAAAAGACCATTAAAGATAAGACAGGACTTCTGATAGACCCGTATTTTTCAGGCAGCAAAATCAAATGGATCCTTGATCATGTCGAGGGTGCGCGTGACAAAGCAAAGAACGGGAAACTGTGCTTCGGCACAGTCGATACCTGGCTTATCTGGAAGCTGACCGGCGGGAAAGTCCATGCAACGGACTATTCCAACGCCTCCCGCACACTTCTGTATAACATTTATGAATTGTGCTGGGACAAGGAATTGCTGGCACTTCTGGATGTGCCTGAGAATATGCTGCCGGAGGTCCGGTCGTCATCCGGGGAATTCGGAGTGACGGAACCCCATAACTTTTTCGGACGTGAAATACCGATTGCCGGAGTCGCCGGCGACCAGCAGGCAGCCCTTTTCGGGCAGGCCTGCTTTGAGCCCGGCCTTGCAAAAAACACATACGGGACAGGCTGCTTTCTTCTGATGAACACCGGCTTGAAGCCTATTCATTCGAAATCAGGACTTCTGACGACGATTGCCTGGGGGATGAACGGACAGGTGGAGTATGCACTCGAGGGAAGCGTCTTTGCTGCAGGATCTGCCATACAGTGGCTGCGTGACGGTTTGGGTCTGATCCACTCATCCGCGGAAAGCGAGACGGTTGCCGAACAGACACCGGACTGTGAAGGCGTCTATGTCGTGCCCGCTTTTGTCGGGCTCGGGGCACCTTACTGGGACGACAAAGCCAAGGGGGCGATTTTTGGAATCACTCACGGAACCAACCGGTCGACAATCACCCGGGCGACCCTCGAATCGATAGCTTTCCAGACCAAAGACATCATCATCGCCATGTCGAATGACAGCGGGATCGACCTCAAGTGCCTCAAAGTAGACGGAGGGGCCGTGGCCAACAACCTGCTGATGCAGTTTCAAAGCGATATCCTGGATGTTCCGGTTGTCCGGCCGGTCATCAGCGAGACGACCGCACTCGGAGCCGCCTATCTTGCAGGTTTGTCCGTGGGATTCTGGACCTGCAAAAAGCATATCACCGAAAATTGCCTGGTTGACAGGGTTTTTGAGCCTTCGATGGATGAATCCAAACGTGTCCGGCTATATGCGGGCTGGAAAAATGCTGTCGAGGCGGCGCGCGGATTCCACTACCCGCAGCAGTAACCATAAATTGAATCTGTCGACGTCAACATGATCAAACAATTATAAATCGACGTATTTTCCTCGCAAGTGCTTTTTTCTGCATTGATTTAAAGCTTAAATATTTTTGTTTGTTGCTACTGGACAGTACGTTAAAAAACGCTCACAATAATAATGAAAAAAAAGAAAAGGAGGGTCTATATGAGTTTTATAAAAGTTGCCCAGACAAGTGATCTTACATCCGGAAACAAGAAGAAAATTGTTGTTGCTGATAAGGAAATCCTGCTGGTTAATCTTGGGGATACGTATTATGCAATTAACAATAAATGCCCTCATATGGGAGGTTCTCTCTCTGAAGGCAATCTGGAGGGCGACATTATTGTCTGTCCCAGACATGGTGCCGCATTTAATGTAATTACAGGTAAAAATGTTCACGATGCAAAAATTGTATTTGTGAAAATGAAAGTAAACGATACGCAAAGTTTTCCTGTAAAAGTGGAAGGCACGGATATTTTAGTCGGAATTGAATAATTCCGGGAAATAAGAATTCTAAATGAAGTACGCCCTTTTTTGCTGTATTATGGAACGTGGAATATAACAGTAAGGAAGGGCACACATCATGAATGAGAAACAAAAGAGATGGAGGGACATCGCTTTTCAGGTATCAGCGATTTTGTATCTTCCCATATGCGTGCTTTATCTTGAACTGCTTTTTTCACTCTTAATGAAGTACCGGCTTACTGTTTATGATTTCGGGTTTTCCCTGGCTGCGGGCGCGGTTCTTTTGTCGATTTCCATGGCAGTGAAATCTTCGCGCGTACATTTTATTGTACAGGGCGTGGAGGTATGTCTCCTTTCCGTCCTGTATCTTTCACAGTTTTTATATTTTCAAATTTTCCAGACTCTCTATATCGTCCAATCCATCGGAGGGGCAAAAAAAGCCTTGTCTTTTGTTGATGTGCTTTTTGAGAAAATTCGGGAGAAAGCTATTCCCGTCCTGCTTTTCCTTGTTCCGGTTATCCTGTTTTTCGTCTTTCAAAGAATTTTCTTAAAGAAATTGAAGTATTCCATTAAGCTGCCTCTCATTTGCCTTGCCGTTTTTCTGGCAGCCGGTACGGGTACCACTATTGCGGTCCTTAATGATAATGGAGGCGCTTTAAGCCCCCGATATTTGTATCTGAGCTCGTTTGTACAGGATAAATCGCTGAATCGTTTCGGTCTTCTGACGACGATGACATTGGACGTGAAATATAATGTGCTGAATTTGCATATCGATGAGAAGGAGAATGTTGATGTTGGCAGCATCAAAATCATAGAGTCTGTATCCAGGCCGTCCGGCTCAGATACAGCGCCGTCTTCCCCGGAAACGACAGCATCTGCTGCGGACCCGACTTCCGACGGTATCGGAGCGACTCCTTCCCCGACCCCGACGCCGGTCGTATATGACCCGAATGTCATGGACATCAATTTTAATCTTACAGAGGGTAATGCATCCCTCCTGCAGATGAACCAGTACTTTTTACAGAAAGAGCCGACTCTCAAGAATGAATATACAGGAATGTTTAAAGGCAAAAACCTGATTCTCCTCACATGTGAAGGTTTTTCAAAATATGTGATTGACCCCAAGCTGACTCCGACGCTCTATAAGATGTCGACTCAGGGATTTGTATTCAATCATTTTTATACACCGGTATGGGGGGTCAGCACTTCTGACGGCGAATATGTCGCGACAACCGGCCTGATCCCGAAGGCAGGCGTCTGGAGTTACACAAAGATAGCGGATAACTATATGCCGTTTGCCTTTGGAAATCAGTTTTCAGCCCTGGGATATTTGACAAAAGCGTATCACGACCACACCTATACATACTACAACCGGGACAAATCTTATCCAACGATGGGCTATGACTATAAAGGCGTCGGCAACGGCCTGGATGTCAAGGTTACCTGGCCTGAGTCGGACCTGGAAATGATGCAGCTTACCGTGCCGGAATACATGAACTCCGCACCTTTTCATATTTATTACATGACCGTAAGCGGCCACCTCCAGTACAATTTCGGCGGCAATTTCATTGCCAAGAAAAATAGAGACCTTGTCTCAGCCCTTCCTTATTCGGATCATGTGAAGGCATACCTGGCCTGCCAGATCGAGCTTGATAAGGCACTTGAAAACCTTATTGCGCAGCTTGACGCAAACGGACAGCTGGAAAATACCGTCATCGCCTTAAGTGCCGACCATTATCCATACGGGCTTCTGCCAAAGGAGTATGATGAGCTTGCAGGCAAGGATCTCGGCAGTACGTTTGAGATGTACGAAAATGCTTTCCTGCTCTGGTCTGCTGATATGAAAGCGCCCGTTACGGTCGACAAATACTGCTCAAGCCTGGATATTGCACCGACGCTATCCAATCTTTTCGGTCTCAATTATGATTCAAGACTTTATATGGGAACGGATATCCTGTCGACGGCAAACCCGGTTGTCTGCTTCCAGGACAGAAGCTTCATCAACGGCAAAATCATGTATGATGCAAACAGTCAGGAAGTGTTTAAACTCACAGACGAAGAACTGACAGAAGATTACATCAAGACCTGCATCCAGTCGGTGAACGACGAATTCAAATACTCTGCAATGATTATCGATCAGGATTATTACCGGTATTTATTGGGAAAGTGAGGGAAGAGATGATGCTTTTCTCGTTCGGTCAGTCGGGGAATAGAGTATGCTTTTCTCGCTCGGTCAGTCCTCGGATTGCTTTGCAATCCTGCGGAATCTACTCAAAAAGCATACTCTATTCCCTGCAGGGCGTCCTGCGGACGCCAAGGTAGATCACATGTCCTCGGATTGCTTTGCAATCCTGCGGAATCTACTCAAAAAGCATCATCTCTTCCCAGCGAAGCGTCCTGCGGACGCCAAGGTAGATCACATGTCCTCGGATTGCTTCGCAATCCTGCGGAATCTACTCAGAAGCAAGTGAATGGCTCCCGCAAAGCGCCCGATGGGCGCTAAGGAAATGAATCAGTTAATAAAATAAATCCTTCAGATGAAAAATTTGACCGCTTTCACTCGTTATATATGTGAAGGGAGTTGATGCTGCACATGGAATTATCTGCTGAGTCGAGTGACGAGATTAGCATTATTGTTCATACATACAGCACAAGTGTCCTTCGATTTGCCTACTCATATGTCAAAAATCGCCCGGACGCTGAGGATATTGCACAGGACGTGTTTATTACCTACATGCAGAAGGCACCGCCATTCGACCATGAACTGCAGAGAAAAGCATGGCTTATGAGCGTGACAAGTAATAAATGCAAAGATTACCTGAAATCGAACTGGAAAAAACGCACGGCTTCCATGCCGGATAACCTTGGTTACATGCCGAAGGAAAGCTCGGCCTTACTAATCTATGTTCTGAATCTTGATGAAAAATACAGGATACCTATTCATCTTTTTTATTATGAAGGGTATTCGATTGAAGAAATAGCCGTGATTACGGGCAATAAACCGGCCACGGTAGGCACCTGGCTTGCACGCGGACGGATGCTGCTAAAAACAATGATAGGAGATGATTTTTGTGAATGAGAATCCATATAAGAAAGCAATGGAATACGTTGACTTCGATACAAAATTCGAAGAACAAACAATCGCTCTTATGGTGTGCGCTGCGCAAAAGAAAAGAACAATCAGGCAAGTGAGGCTGCCTGTCGGCTCCTGGCGGTATATTGCAGCCGCTGCGGCTATCGCATTACTTTTCGCTGCGGTTCCCTTCATTCGAGGCCTGCAAAATACAACCGAAACAGCCGGTGTAACTGTTCCCATGGTAATGACCGCCGCGGGGGATGAATCTTCAGCTTCAACAAAGAACGATCCCACCGTGATCACATTTTCCGGGGCACCCCAACTATTTGATTCCATCAATAAACTGGTGCAGCAAAGCGATTTGATTATTATCGGCAAAGTTGAAAAAGCGCTGCCGGTTGTCCGTATTGATGCAGTTGCGCTTGGCCTTGTTGAAGGTCTTCCGAGTCTGGAAGAGAATGTTTCGTCTTTTCAAATCAGGATAGACCAGGTGATAAAGGGAGGTTTTTCTCCCGGAGACACCATCCAAGTCGATATGAGCGGAGGGCTTGCAGATAATATATATGAGAATTATATAGACACGAATTATCCTGAGGAGGGATTGACGTACCTGATGTTCATTGACAGAACAAATCGTACGGAAGCCAATCAATACTTCCTGTATATGTTTGTTGGATCATTTGACGGTTTTTCTGAAATTGCCGACGGCAGAATATTTCCCCAGGAGAATACCTCGATTTTTGAACAAGGTTCTTCAGTTGATGATGCCCTGCAGAAAATAACGGAGGCCATTGCATCCGGTTCGGCTACTGTAAATAATTAGGACCTCAAAAGACTTGTGAAGTCTCTCACTGAGAAGGCATCGGACCTCGTCTGAAAGGAGGAAAGGATCATGAAGATAATTAATCTGCCAAAATCCTACGCGATCTTTTTTCTGGCTTGTATCATACTGTCTTGCTTCACGCTTGCCTCGTGTGCCAAAACAACGGACTATCCTCAGTTTACCCTGACAGAACCGGATCGTATCCTGATAACACAGGGCGGTAAATCGGTTGAATATGATAAGAACAGTCCGGTATTTGAAAAAATCTATATACCTATTCAGGATTCCTGGTGGAAGAAGAACCAGAATTATGAGATGGTTACAGACGGCCGACCTGTTAAGGTTCTGACACAACTCAGGGAAGAAAATATTGATAATCAGACAATCATGGTATCGTTTGTTTATGATACACCCATTGCATGGACGGACGCTTTTGAAGCGGGAGACGTGAAAACGTATAAGGTTTCCCGATATGTATTTTTCCCGTTCGGATACAATTCCGGCGCAGATGAAGGAATCAGTGAGAGTAGTGATATTGGCATAATGGCCGTCGAAGAAGACGGAAATTTATATAATAAAAACAATGTATACGTTTTTGTTTACTTTTCCGGGTTTAGAGATATCATTGACGAAATCAAAACATTGAGCGATTCAATGCTGCCCGATGTGGTTGATACCACTACGGCAACGACCGATGAATCCGCATTTCTTGCTTTTCAGAATAGAGTTGACGAACAGGCAGCATTAATGGATCTGGCAAATATTCCGGAAGATTATGCCTTTTACGCAGGAATGTATATAGAAAATCAGACGACACTTGTTGTAGCCGTGACCTGTTCCCCGGACACCTTCAAATCAGAATATTCAAATCTGCTCGATTTCAGTTTTATTCGAGTAAAACAAGTCAAATATACATACAAAGAACTTACGGCAGCATGGAAGACACTGGAAAGTGAATGGCTCAAATCAGACCAACGGCTGATTAATATGGGCATTATCGGCCACGGTGTGAATGAAGAAAAAAATGCAGTTGTTGTCGTTGTCCTGGAACTTAATGACGAAGTTCGCACCGAGGCCGCCAAACTCATTCCCGATACAGGAATGATCGAGTTTGAAATCGGCGAAGAAATCCTCCCGGCCTGAACGCGCGATCTTCCTTAGCAAAATCCAGTTTCCTTAGCGCCCATCGGGAGCTTTGCAGGAACTATAAATCTTCCTTAGCGCCCATCGGGCGCTTCGCAGGAGCCATAATATTCCTTAGCGTCCGCAGGACGCTTCGCAGGGAAGGGAGGATGCTTTTCGAGTAGATTCCGCAGCAAATCCAGTTTCCTTGGCGTCCGCAGGACGCCCTGCAGGGAATAGAGTATGCTTTTCGAGTAGATTCCGCAGGATTGCAAAGCAATCCGAGGACTGACCGAGCAAGAAAAGCATACTCTATTCCCCTATACGCGCCGCAGCACGGCATTTATTCTTCTGTATTCCCGCGGGCTGTAAGCCATTTTCTGTTTGAAGACACGTGAGAAATAGAATTCATCCTGGAATCCCATTACACCGGCGATTTCTGATACGGTCCTGTTTGTTAACAGGAGCTGGAGTGCGGCCTGCTGGATCAGGCGGCCCTGGATGTATTGTTTCAGGGTGATGCCGTTATCCTGCCGAAAGCGCCGCCGAAGCGTCTCGTATGAACGCCCGAGCGCTGTACAGACATCGGATGCAGAAAGACCGGCTGACAGATGCTGATCGACATAGGCATATATTTCCTGGTATGTATCCGCCAGGACAAGACGGTTGGATAAATCGGGCAGGGCGTTTCGAATAAAATCCGACAGCGTATTGTATGCGATTCCCTTCAACTGCAGCAGTGCCGGAAGCTGACCGGAATGATAGGCTGCAACAATCTGCCCAAGGAGTACTTCGGGAAGGGGCAGCCGAAAGCATCGATTGATACCTTCGAGTATTTCCATGCCGGCATATCGCAGTGAAAAATGGAAATAGAACTTTTCAATTCTCCGGTCCGTCCGCAGGTTTACCTGTGTATAAGGGGGAATAAGGTACATGCTGCCGGGGAGAAGATCCATCCGACCCTGTTCTGTCTCCAGCCATCCCTGGTCAGCTATCATGAAATAGATCCGGCCAAACGGTGACATTACCTTCAGCTGATTCCATTTAAGATCGCCGATGAAATAGCCGTGATCCAGGATCTCAAGGGACAGCAGGTTCATATGCGTTGTAAGCAGTTCATTCCGCTCAATGCCGTGTGAATCAATCCTGGTTTTTTCCTGCTTTTTAATGGGTTCCTGACGCATGTTAATCCTGCCTGCCTTTCCAGTTTATCCATGTCAATTTGAAGTGCTTCCGGATTTTTTTATCTGCTAAAATCCAAATAGAACGGAATATTTCCGCCTGGGCGGCATTCCTGTTTTTCCATAATGATACCAGAAAATCCATGTCTATATTGTGTCACGGTAGTAAAATGATTAGTAGAAAGACTATCCGGACAAAAGGTTGACGCAAGCATCTCGTCCGACACGCATTTCGAGTACAAATGGCCGGATACCGAAGCTCTTGAAAATCCAAAGGAGGCACCTCTATGTCACAAGTAAAAACTGAACCGGTAAACAAATTAATTGGACGCATGCCCAAAATCGGGATCCGCCCCTGTATTGACGGCCGCCGCATGGGTGTCCGCGAATCCCTCGAAGACCGCACCATGGCTATGGCCCATCAGGCCGCTGACCTGATCACAAAGACTCTTCGTCATGCCAACGGACTGCCGATTGAATGCGTAATTGCTGAGACCTGCATTGGCGGAGTTGCCGAGGCAGCCCGGTGTGAAGACCTTTTTGCCCGCGAAAATGTTACTGCGACCCTGTCCGTCACACCTTGCTGGTGTTACGGCCTCGAAACAATGGATATGAACCCGCTGACCATCAAAGCTGTATGGGGATTCAACGGTACGGAGCGTCCCGGTGCTGTGTACCTTGCTGCCGTTATGGCCGCCCATGCACAGCGCAAGCTGCCTGCTTTCGCTATTTACGGCCGTGATGTCCAGGATTCCACCGACACCAGCATCCCGAAGGATGTCAGTGATAAGCTTCTGCTTTGGGCAAAGGCTGCCATTGCTGCCGGCACGATGAAAGGCAAGTCCTGCGCCAGTATCGGCGGACCTTCCATGGGTATCGCAGGATCCAATATTGATGCCCAGATGTTCCAGGAGTATTTCGGCATGCGTGTCGAATGGCTGGATCAGATCGAGATTGAACGACGTATTGCCCACGGTATTTTTGATCCTCAGGAATTTGCAAAAGCAAAGGCCTGGAGGGAAGAATACTGCAAAGAAGGCTGGGATAAGAATGAAGGCGGCCAATTTGCCCACACCCGTGCAGAAAAAGATGCCGAGTGGGAACGTGTCGTTAAGCAGACTATGATCATCCGCGATATCATGATCGGCAATCCCGAGCTTGTTTCATTAGGCTATGCCGAGGAGGCTGAAGGCCGCAATGCAATTATGGCCGGTGTCCAGGGTCAGCGTCAGTGGACCGATCATTTTCCGAACCATGACTTTTCGGAAGCAATCCTCGGCTCCTCGTTTGACTGGAACGGCATCCGTGAGCCGATGGTCCTTGCGACCGAGAATGACACCTTAAATGGTGTGGCGATGCTTCTTGGCCATCTGGTCAACGATTCCGCGTCCTGTTTTGCTGATGTCCGTACTTACTGGAGCCCGGATGCCATTGAGCGGGTTACCGGATGGAAACCTGAAGGACTTGCTTCCAACGGCATAATTCACCTGATTAATTCCGGTGCTACGGCACTTGACGGCAGCGGCATCATGAAAGACAAAGACGGTAAATCCGCAATGAAACCTTTCTGGGATATAACATCAGAAGATGCGGATGCCTGCCTTGCTGCGACAAAGTGGTGTGCAGCCGATACCGGATACTTCCGCGGCGGCGGATATTCTTCCCTTTTTGAAACGCAGGCTGAAATGCCGATAACCCTCGTTCGTATGAACAAGGTTGAAGGGCTCGGACTGGTACTTCAGATAGCCGAAGGATATACAGCTCATCTTCCGGAGGAAGCCAGCAGAATACTTCAGATGCGAACCGATCCGACATGGCCGACTACCTGGTTTGCTCCCCGTACCACAGGTGAGGGCGCTTTCAAGGATGTATACAGCGTCATGGCTAACTGGGGCGCCAATCATGGTTCCTTCAGTTACGGTCATATCGGTGATAAGCTCATTACATTGGCCAGCATGCTCAGGATTCCGGTAGCCATGCACAATGTGGAAGAAAGCCGCATATTCCGTCCGCATGCGTGGGCGGCTTTTGGAACAACCAATTCTGAAAACGCCGATTATCGTGCGTGTGAAACATACGGACCTATTTTCGGGTAATACTTCTCCTCTTTGGTCTTGCCCGTGCAATAATCCGCCATACCTTCTTGTAAGGATGGCGGATTTTTGCATTTTCCCTTGACTTAGAGCAAACTCTACGTTGTAAAATAGAAAATAAGTTAATCATTTCTACTATGCGTCAGGAGGATAAATAAATGGAATATAGGAAAATGGATAATTCAGGAACTATGACTTCCCTTTTAGGATTTGGATGCATGCGCTTTCCGGTGCTGGAGAACGGCAAAATCAACGAACCTGAAGCGGAAAAAATGCTGGATGCAGCATACAAAGCCGGTGTTAACTATTTTGATACAGCATATGTCTATCACGACGGGGACAGTGAGCCATTTACCGGACGTGTACTCAACCAATACGAACGCAGCAGTTATTATCTTGCAACGAAGCTTCCCTGCTGGGAAGTCAAGACAATCGAGGATGCACATCGGCTTTTCGAGAGCCAGTTGAGCCGGCTGGACAAAGATTACATTGATTTTTATCTGCTGCATTCGCTCGGTAAGGAGTCCTGGGCGAGAATGGTGAAGCTTGGCGTTATTGAATACTGCGAAGGACTCAAAGCGCAGGGCCGTATCCGGAACTTCGGCTTCTCCTTCCATGATGATTATCCGGTTTTTGAAGAGATTATTTCATACCGTAAGTGGGATTTTTGCCAGATACAGCTGAACTATATGGATGTTGAAGAGCAGGCCGGCATGAAGGGATATCTTCTTGCGGAAAAGCTCGGTATTCCGGTTGTGGTCATGGAGCCGATAAAGGGAAGCTCGATAGCAGCTTTCCCGGAGGACATTACGACAATTTTCCGGCAGGTCAATCCTGACCTGTCGACTGCTTCCTGGGCGCTTCGCTGGGTTGGCAGCCTGTCAAATGTCAAAGTGATTTTGAGCGGAATGACGGCAATGAATCAGGTTGAGGATAATCTGAAGACTTGTTCACCCCTGGTGCCGCTGAATATTGAAGAAAAAGCGGCGGTTGCCAAAGTCGTCGAAGTCCTGAATACACGTGTCAATAACGGGTGTACGGGATGTAGGTACTGCATGCCATGCCCATCCGGTGTTGATATTCCATACAACTTCAAAGTATGGAATGCATACGGAATATACCAAAATTCGGGACAGGTCCGCTGGGATTGGGGTGCTGCTATGGAGGATAAGTATAGGGCGAAAAACTGCACGGAATGCGGTTTGTGCGAGGAAGCCTGCCCGCAGAAGATCCACGTGCGCGATGATCTTAAGAAATTGCAGGTTGAGCTCGATGCAGTCTGCAAGTGAAATAGTTGTGCCGGGAAACCGATGGAGCCAAAAATGAAATGACTGATAGAGGAGACTTCACAAAATGGGATATTCAATTGGCAAGGCAGCTGAAATAACAGGTATGTCCGCATTTACGCTGCGATACTACGAAAAGGAAGGCCTGCTTCCCTTTGTTGAAAGGACCCCTTCCGGCACTCGCTGCTTCAAGGAAAGTGATTTTGAATGGCTGTCCCTGATCCAGTGCCTCAAAAATACCGGCATGTCGATCAAGGATATCAAGGAATTTGTCGGCTGGTGCATGGAGGGCGAAGAAACTCTCGAAAAGCGGCTTGCGATGTTCCTGGCCCAGAAAAAAGAAGTGGAAGCCAGGATGACCGAGTTCCGGAGTTACCTGGATAAACTTGACTGGAAAATTAACTTTTACGAAAATGCGATTGCAGAAGCACGAAAAAAGAAAGCCTGAAGGCTTGCCGTATAACGAGACCGAATATAAAGGCAGACTGTATTTTGCATACTTAAACAAGGTCTTTGATCTCTCTCCTGAAAAGCCGTCCGGACAGCAGAATCTGATCTGCTTTCGGATGGCTTTTTTGTCAGGATAATCGACTGTTTTCTTGACAAAAGGGTGGACCGGATCTACTATGTATACACTGTTGCTGAATATACTTAATAATAGTGTGCTGCAGAAATATAGTGTGATGAAGATTCATGTAATATTTATAAATGAGAATTATACGGAGACGGATTTTTGTGAATATATTTGAAGTTATTGATGGGTATGCAGCGCGATATCCTGAAAGAATTGCGCACATCCATCGTGAAGAATCAATTACATACGGGGCTCTTTTTCAGAAATCGAACAGGCTGGCAAATTATATAATCGATAGATTTGAAGATGACAATACCCCGATAATCGTATATGGACACAAACAATGTGCAATGCTTGTGTGCTTTTTAGCATGTGTAAAATCCGGCCATGCATATATTCCGGTTGACAGTTCACTTCCATCAGGCCGTATAGAAGATATTGTTGCCAGCTCTGCTTCAAAACTGATCCTTTGTATGGAACCACTTTCATTCATATCAGAGGTCAGTGAAATTCTTGATTTCAGTAGTATCCTGCAAATAACCGGCACATACAATTTCAGTCCGCCGGATAAAGCGTACCGCGTTGCCGAACAGGATGTTTATTATATTATCTATACCTCCGGCAGCACCGGTAAACCGAAAGGTGTCCAAATAACCCTTTCCAATCTGCAAAGCTTTATCAGCTGGGCTGTTCCCTTAGCAGGTATTGACGCAGCTGATGCGCCTGTTATTTTGAATACCGCTCCATTCTCCTTTGACCTTTCCGTTATGGATATGTATATTTCCCTCGCATCCGGGGGAACGCTGTACAGCATAGATAAAAATATGACGGCAAATGTAAGGGAGCTTTTCGAATATCTGGAGAAATCACAGGTATCTGTCTGCGTCTGCACACCGTCCTTTGCAGACCTGTGCATTGCGGACAGCAGTTTCAGGCAGGCTCTCCTGCCGAATTTGAGATGCTTTCTCTTCTGTGGGGAGACGCTTGGCAACAAGACGGCCGAAGAACTGATAAACAGATTTCCCTGTGCAAAAATTGTCAATCTCTATGGTCCGACAGAAACCACGGTCTCGGTAACTGCCGTTACGATCGACCGCGATATCTGCAGCCGCAGTTCCCCGCTGCCTGTCGGACGGATAAAAGCTGACTGTGTGATTCACATTTTGAATCAGCATAGCAGTGAAGTGCCCGAAAAGGAGCATGGTGAGATTGTTATCTCCGGAGACAGTGTCAGCATCGGGTATTACAACAATCAGGAGATGACTGACAAGGCATTTTTCACTTATGGGGGAAAATGGTCTTACCATACCGGTGATGAAGGATATGTAAAAAACGGCATGCTGTACTACTGCGGCAGGCTGGACTTTCAGATAAAACTCCATGGATATAGAATCGAAATTGAGGATGTAGAAAATAATATCAGAAGGTTAAGGGGTGTCCTGAATGCCCTTGTTGTTCCGGGTTTTTCGGACGGGAGGCTGACGCATCTCAATGCATTTGTGATCCGTGAAGATAAAAATGCGGATAAGTCCCTCAAAGGCGTGATTGCATTCAAGAACGATCTCAAGGCGCTGCTTCCGGAATATATGATTCCCAAAAAAATCATATTCACGGATCAATTTCCCATGAACACGAACGGGAAAACGGACAGAAAAGCGCTTGCACTTGCGCTTGAGGTTCGCTAGTGGAATGTATTACAAAAATTCTGGAAAGTGTCCATAACTTCCAAAAATTTATTGAGGTTTCCGGACTTGACCTGGCCCAGTACGGTAGTTACCTGTATCTGTCTATTTTGGTTGTCGTCCTGATTCCTGCCGTTATTCTCGGTATCCTTCAGGTCCGCACAAAATATTACGGTGTTCTTGTATCTGCAGGTATGGCCGTGCTGCTCATCTGGTTTACAGGAATGGGCATGCGCTTCTTCCTTTTGTTTCTGCTTCTGGAAACAATCCTTATTATGTCCTTTTTCCATATCCGCAGTAAAAAAAAGAATAAGTACGTATATTATCTATTCCTGCTGCTCAGTATGGCCCCCATAATTATTTACAAATTATCAGCACTTTCCGGATTCAGTTTTTTTGGATTTCTGGGGATATCTTATCTTAATTTCAAAGCCATCCAGCTGATCATTGAAATTTACGACGGTGCTGTCACAAAGGTCAGCGTTTTCAGATTACTCTATTTTTTCACATTCTTTCCTACCTTAAGCTCCGGACCAATCGACCGTTACAGAAGATTTGATGAGGATATCAGCCGGAAAATCAGCAGGAAAGAGTATCTTAGCGACTATCTTCCGAATGGTATCCGTAAAATAATTATGGGACTTGGCTACAAATTTGTAATTGCTTACCTGATTGATACGTTTTGGCTTACAACGATTCCGCCGGGACATACTTTTTTACATACCGTAAGCTATATGTATGCCTATAGTTTCTTTTTGTTTTTCGATTTTGCAGGGTACAGCAATTTTGCGATCGGCACCAGTTATATACTCGGGGTAAAAACACCCGATAACTTCTTCCTGCCCTTCCTGAGCAGGGATATTAAGGAATTCTGGACACGCTGGCACATTTCACTTTCCAAGTGGTTCGGTGATTATCTGTACTCGCGGCTGACAATGAATATCATGAGAAAAAAGCTTTTCAAGAGCCGGTATACCGCAAGTTATATTGCACAGATTGTCACGATGTTTACAATGGGTATGTGGCATGGGTTTGAAGCGTACTATCTGCTGTACGGACTATATCATGGCCTGCTTTTGGTGGGCACAGATTTATATGTGCGGAAATTTAATCTTCACAAAAAGAACAAAGACAAATTTACTTACCAGTGCCTGCAGGTATTTGCAACGTTTAATATTGTTTGTTTCGGATTTTTGATTTTTTCAGGATATCTGTTCAGGTGATTTGCATAAAAAACGGAGTACGATTTGAAAGGATGATAAATATGAGGGATAAAGTGATTAAAATATTGGAAGATGTCTGCGAGAGCACGGAAATCAGGGAGAATCCCGATGTCGATTTGTTCGAGGCAGGGCTTTTGGATTCACTGGCGACTGTTTCACTTCTGCTGGAAATTGAGTCGGTTTTCGGACTTGTACTTGAACCAACCGATGTTTCAAGGCCGCAGATCTCAAGTGTCAACAATATTGTCGCATTTCTGAAGTCAAAAGGTATCAGCTAAATGAAGGTATGGCGTAATCTCCTGATAGGTGCCGTTGTTTTTGCCTGCCTTTGGACAGGCTTGAATTACTATTTATCATCTGAGATTAAGAAACATTACAATAAAAATATTTACAATGATTACGGGGTTATCAGCAAAGACCAGGGGGTTATTCTTCAGCAGACAGCACTGGATAAAGGTGATCTGCTGCTTTTTGGCTCATCGGAACTCGCTTCGACCGTTGATCAGAAGACAACACGATTTTTCCCGACAAAGGAATTCCCCTATTCGGTGTGCAGTATCGGCCGTGCCGGCGTACTGAGCATGGAGGATTCCCTGAATATAGAGAGCCTGCACTTCACGCCTGACTCTAAAGTCGTATTTCTTGTGTCTTTGGGCTGGTTCACCGACTATTCAATTGTGCCTGATGCGTTCTATGCTAATTTTTCCAAAAATAAATTTTACAGGTATATGAGCGACTGGAGTATTCCGGACCAGGAGAAAATTGATACAGCGGCCAGAGTAAGTGATCTTATCGGTACGTATACCGATACGGAAGATCTGGATGCATGGGCAATCGGGAAGATCAGCCGGAAAATCCCGATCGCATTTAAAGCAGCCAATGTACTCACATATCCCTGGATGATGTTTGTGCAGGCGGTGCTTAACACGAAGGACCTGGCTGCATCCCTGGATTATCTGGATAAGCAGAGTGCGCAGGAGCAGAAACCTCTTGCAGCAACAGACTGGAACAAGGAATACCTGAACGCAGATGTGCAGGGCGGTAAGGCGGTTTCCGACAGCGATTTCTATTTTGAAGATTCATACCGGAGCCAGATTGAAGAGATCCTGCCGGGTCAGAAAAACAGCAGTGCCGGTGTAGACCTGACTAACAGCCTGGAGCTCAGGGATTATGATACTTTCCTGAAGACATGCAAACGAAAACATATTAAGCCCCTGATTATCGTAGAATCTGTGAACGGTTGGTATTTTGATTACAAAGGACTAGGTAAGGACAAACGCATCGCTATGTACAGCAAATTATGTTCGATGGCAAATGAATATGGATTCGAAGCTTATGATATGTCCGCATTGGAATACACACCATATGCCTATTCCGACGAATGGCATTTAGGATGGAGGGGATGGCTTTATGTCAATCAGAAAATTACAGGATATTTTGGTCAAAATCGCTGAAGGCCCGGCAGGCGGGCTGATATTGGGCGTATTTCTGTTTCTCGCCCTGCTCATTTATGTGCTTGCCGGGAAACAGGACATTCCTTTTATCTATCAGCAGTTTTAACTGCATGCTGTCAAAAAAGCCGCCCATGCAACAGTTTGTCAACTGTGTATGGACGGCCTTTTTGTAAAAAAGGAGGATCGTAGGGGGGTACGTTTAAGAAAAAGTGTGTATTGCGTTACCTGCGCGCGAATTGTACATCTGTTTCGTATTCCTGCACTTGTGCATACCAGGACTCATTGTCAGGCACACCTTGTGTCAGGCAGTAATGCTCCCATATATCGCCGAAGGGGCAGGTTTTAATTTCTTCCTGGAACATGAGGAGTTCGGTAAATTTGCCGGCATCCTGAAGGCTTTTCATATGTTCATTTGGTTCAAGGAGGGCATACAGCAGTGCCTTTTGCATGTTGCGGGCGCCGATGACCCAGGCTGCAACACGATTAATCGAAGCATCAAAGAAATCAAGGCCGATGAGCACTTTGCCGAGGGCGTCATTCCTGACAATTTCCCTGGCCATTTCCTTGAGCTCATCTTCAAACCGCACGACGTGATCGGAGTCCCAGCGCACGGCGCGGGTGACATGAAGGGGAACTTTGTCAAAAAATGCCAGAAGGCTCGGGATCTTGTCACTTACCACTTCGGTGGGGTGGTAATGGCCGTTGTCGAGAAGATTATATACACCTGGATGCGTGGCGGCGTAACTCATATAAAATTCATTGCTGCCGACGGTATAGGACTCAACTCCGATGCCGAATACTTTACTCTCAACACAATCAATGACGCCGTCAAGTTTTTCAGCAAAAATCCTGTCAAGGCTGTCTTTCAGGCGGAGGCGCGGATTCAGGCGGTCAGCCGGAACATCCTTGTATCCGTCCGGGATCCAGACATTGTTGAGTACAGGGCTGCCGAGATCCTTTGCAATCGATGAAGCGATACGGCGGCATGCAATACCGTGATTGATCCAGAATGTGCGGATTGCCTCATCGGGATGAGACAGAGTAAGTCCGTCTGCCGCCAGCGGGTGGCTGAAGAAAGTCGGGTTGAAATCGATGCCGATACCGCGTGTTTTTGCATATTCGACCCATTTGGCAAAATGCTCCGGTGCAAGCTGGTCGCGGTCGGCATGATGTCCGTCCTCGAAAATGGCATAGATTGCGTGCAGGTTGATGCGCTTTTTGCCGGGTATCAGGCTGATGGCCTTGTCAAAATCGGCCATCAGTTCAGCCGGGCTGCGGGCTTTCCCGGGGTAATTGCCGGTGGTCTGGATTCCGCCGGACAGCGCTGTCCCTGCATTTTCAAAACCGCCTACATCGTCGCCCTGCCAGCAGTGGATGCTGACCGGAGTCGCTGCAACGGCGGCAAGGGCGGCGTCAACATCGACGCCGAGACCCTTGTATCTGAGTTTGGCCTGTTCAAAACGAGTGCTCATGGTATGTCCTCCTATTTAGGGTTACATTTTATGACGAAAATCTTATCAAATGGCTGCTTACACAGGTTGTTTCCAGATCCTAATTTGATTATAGGCGTGACATAAAAATAAATAAGGACGTGATTTATAAAATAATCACGTCCTTATTTGATATGAACACAGGAGAATCAGCTATCGCGGTATGTTTTAGGGTTCGTATTGTATTTCTCTTTGAAAATCCGGTAGAAATAGCTGGTATTATCATATCCCACAGCTTCGATAATGTCTGAGACGGGCAGCCGTGTCTCACGCAGCAGCTGGGATGCCTTGGACAGCCTCTTGTTTTGAAGCAAATCCTTATAGGTCCTGCCTGTAGTCTCTTTTATCAGGCGGCTTAGGTACGACAGGGAGATTCCCTGTGCGGCGGCGAGGTCGGTAAGATTCGCCTTTTTATAATTTTCCTCAATTTCCTTAAGCGCGCCGAGGACCAGTGCGTTGTCATACCGGTGCGTATCGGGCACGGCGAGCCTTTTTGTGTGATTGAGCAGAACCGTGAATAAAAGGCCCATGGTGATCTGGTTGATCAGGCGGTTGTTGGGCTGCCGGTTGACAATGCTCCATACAAGGTTCTCCATCAGATTCTGGACAGGCAGAATATCTGCTACCTGAAAATGAAGGAAACTGATCTCGCCGCTGTCCTGCCTCAGGCTGCTGATGAGGAAATTATGAAGAAGATTATCTGCCCCGATCATGGAATACGCGACATCAAAAAATTGCGGAAGTACGATAAAATTGACGGCAATATCATCAGCCCCTGCCTTTTTGATTGAATGGCAGGCGTGCTGATTGAGGAAAAGAAGCTCTCCGGCGCGCAGTGTAATGGTGGTGTTATCATTAATTATATGCGTTGTACTCCCGCTGCACATGTACATGATTTCTATATAGTTATGTGTGTGCCGAGGAAAATCCGCGAAACGCGTATGTGGACGGATGGCAATAAGCTTGCCCTTTTCCAGCATCTTTGCACTGTCAATTTCGAAGACTCTTCCGGAGGCATAATTCGCTTTGTCAACCGGATTGCCGCTGAGCAGACGCTGTTCCTCCGGCGTAATATCGGCCAGTGCATCCATAAGTTCCCGATTCATTTTTTTGACAGGTCCGGATGCTTCTGTTACTTCCATTCTTTACTCCTGACACTCATCTTCCGACGCAGATTCTGATGAATATTCCTGTACGCATCCGGTCCAGGCTTCGGATCGGGCCCGCATTTTCCGGGTCAATACAATCATTTTAGCAGTCTATTATACCTTTGCAAACAACGCCCCGCAAAAACACAGGGGGCACGGATATTTTCATTCCGGAGAAGGCATCCCGGTATAGGAACAGTCTGCACATACCGGATATTTAGGAAAAACGGAAACGATACCGTTTTTTGCCGTTTCCATGTTGACAGGCGCGGCAGGAGGTGATAATCTCTAGAAAACGGAAACGTTACCGATATACATTCGCCGGGTTACTGTTTTTAGGACGGGAGAATAAATGGCTGCGACTGTCAAAGATATTGCCAGACAAACCGGACTCGGACTGGCGACAATATCAAGGTACTTAAACGGAGGCAAAGTGAAAGAGCAGAACAAAATTGCAATTGAAAAAGCAATTTTGGAGCTCCGGTTCACTGTCAACGAATTTGCCAGGAGCCTCAAAACAAGCAAGTCCAAAACAATCGGCGTGATCATCCCGGAACTCAGCAATATATTTGTAGCGACGATTATCACAGTCATAGAAGATATTCTGCGTAAAAACGGTTACGGTGTTATTGTATGTGACTGCAGTACCGACGCGAACCTTGAGAAAGAGGCCGTGCAGTTTCTTGTGAACAAAACAGTTGACGGTATTATCAATATGCCGGTCTGTAAAGATGGAAGCCACCTGAAGCCGGCACTTGATAAAAACCTCCCGGTCGTCCTGATTGACCGTGCAATTCCGGGTTTAAGTGAAAAGGTCGACGCCATTGTCGTTGATAATGTGAAAGCAGCAAAAAGGGCAACGATCCATCTGATTGAAAATGGACACCGGAAAATAGGAATCATTGTCGGGCCGGGTGATGTATTTACCTCACAGCAGCGTCTTCTCGGATATAATCAGGCATATGTGGAAAATGGTCTTGCAGCAGACAGCAGTTTTGTAGAATTCAGTGATTATACGGTTCACGGCGGATATGAGAGCATGAACCGTCTCCGTGCAGCACATCACGATCTGAGTGCTGTATTTGTAACAAATTATGAAATGACGCTCGGGGCCATTATCGCAATCAACGAAGCGGGTATCAAGCTCCCTTCGGAATTGTCTGTAATCGGGTTTGATAATCTTCAGTTATCGCAAATTGTTAAACCAAGGCTTACAATAATAACGCAGCCACTCGATGAAATCGGGGAACAGGCTGCAGCCAGAATGCTCGAAAGACTTTCCGGAGACGAATCTATGAAAGCAACAACCGTTACCCTTTCCACCCGGCTTCAACTGGGTGAATCGGTATTGAAGAAATCGCAAGAAGGAGACGAAGGTATTTAGAATTTATAATTATGCATATGGCAGCGGGACGAAGTCCCGGACAAAAAAGGAGGATATTCATGAAAGCAGCAGTTTTGTACGGTAACGAGGATATCAGGTACGACGATTTCCCGACACCGGAAATCAAGCCGGGTACTGTCAAAGTTAAAGTAAAAGCTACGGGCATTTGCGGAAGCGATGTGCCGAGAGTCCTGCACAATGGTGCACATTTTTACCCCGTCGTCCTGGGACACGAGTTTGCGGGCGACATAGTCGAAGTAGGCGAGGGTGTGACGAATCTCAAAGTTGGCGACACTGTTTCAGGTGCGCCGCTTCTCCCGTGCATGAAGTGTGAGGACTGCCAGAACGGGAATTACTCCCTGTGCAAATTCTATAGCTTCATCGGATCACGTGAACAGGGAAGTTTCTCCGAATATGTTGTGCTTCCCGCATTGAATGCAGTGAAATATGATCCTTCCATTCCTTATGAACAGGCTGCGATGTTTGAGCCGTCTACCGTCGCCCTTCACGGAGTTCTATGCAATGACTACAAGGGCGGCGAATTTGTCGCAATTCTGGGAGGCGGGACAATTGGCATCTTCACAATGCAGTGGGCCAAAATATTCGGAGCCAAAAAAGTCGTTGTATTTGATATAGACGAGGGTCGGCTGGCTTTGGCTAAGCGCATGGGTGCGGACGAAGTAATCAATACCAGAAAAGAAACCTTTATGAGTGACGCTATGGATGTCACAGGCGGCAAAGGATACGGCTATGTATTTGAGACAGCAGGAAACCCGATAACCATGCGGATGGGATTCGAGCTCGCCGCCAACAAATCACATGTCTGCTTCATCGGTACACCGCATGTCGACCTGACGTTCACTCCCAAAATGTGGGAAAACATGAACCGCAAGGAATTCAAGCTTACCGGCAGCTGGATGAGCTACAGCGCACCTTTCCCCGGCAGGGAATGGGAACTGACGGCGCATTATTTTGCAACCGGACAGCTGGCATTTGATGATGAACTTATTTTCAGGAAGTTCCCTATGTCGCAGGCAAGTGAGGCATTTGCCCTCTTTAAAGACCCATCCCAGGTACATGGGAAAATTATATTGATTAACGAATAAGAAAGAAGGCGTCAAAATGGCAGATTTTATTGATCCAAACAAAGTACCAAAGAAGACTCTTTTTACAGGCGAAAAAATCCCCGGCATCGGCATGGGTACATTTGGGTCAGACCGTTTTACAGCAGCAGAGATTGCTGCTGCTGTCGCCGGCGCCATACAATGCGGCTACCGCATGTTTGACTGCGCATCCGTATACGGGAATGAGGATCAGATCGGCAGCATTTTTGCGGACGCGATCGAAGAAGGCGCGGTAAAACGCGAAGACCTTTTTGTCACATCAAAAGTATGGAACAATATGCACGGCAGGGGAGATGTTCTTCTTTCCTGTGCAAAGACACTCAAGGACCTTCAGCTTGATGCCGTCGACTTATACTTTGTACACTGGCCTTTCCCGAATTATCACGCCCCGTTTGCTTCCGGCGACGCAAGAAATCCTGATTCAAAGCCATTCTCGGCAGACCGTTTCATGGCAACATGGAGACAGATGGAGAGCCTTGTCGACATGGGCCTTGTTCGTTATATTGGTATGTCCAACATGACCATTCCCAAATTGGATGCCGTTCTTCACTTGTGCAGGATCAAGCCGGCCGCCCTTGAAATGGAACTTCATCCAAGCTTCCAACAGGCAGAATTATTTGACTACTGCGTCGAACATAATATCCTGCCGATCGGATACAGCCCGATCGGATCCCCAAACCGCCCGGATCGTGACAAGACCGCGACAGATGTTGTTGATACCGAACTGCCTGCCGTTGTGGAAGCAGCCAAAGCACATAATGTGCATCCTGCCATCGTTTGCCTTAAGTGGGCCGTACAGCGCGGACAGATTCCGATTCCATTTTCCGTCCATGAAAGAAATTATATAAATAATCTTCGCAGCATCACGGAAGATCCGCTTACGGCAGCCGAAATGCAGAGTATCCGCAGTGCTGACTGCGGATGCCGGTTAGTAAAAGGACAAGTATTTCTCTGGCCGGAAGCGAAAAGCTGGGAAGACTTGTGGGACATTGACGGAACTATCACAAAATAACAAAAAATAACAGGAGGATAATAAAATGTTAAAAGGAATACCAAGCATCCTTACACCTGAACTCTTAAAGATCATGATGGAAATGGGACACAGCGACGAGCTTGTCATCGCAGACGGCAACTACCCGAGACTCGGGCATCCGTCCCGTGTTGTCCGCCTTGACGGCCACGGCATACCCGAAATCCTGGATGCCATACTGCAGTTCATGCCGCTGGACACCTATGTAGACCATCCGGCAGTCCTGATGGCAATTACACCCGGGGATACTTACCTTCCGGAAATCTGGGATACGTACAGGGAAATCGGAAAAAAGTACGAAAAAGACGGGCTTCGTGAAACAACCATCCCCCGCTTTGACTTCTATGAGCGCGCTTCAAAGGCGTATGCAGTGGTGACCACAAGCGAAGGAGCACTGTATGCAAATATCATTTTAAAGAAGGGCGTCATAAAGTAAACCGACATCACTGGGATTACAGGAGGAGAAAAATGAACAATTATTTAATGGATTTGGTCAGACTTCAGAAGTCGGGCCATCCTGTGGGCATATATTCTGCATGTACAGCAAGCAGGTTTGTTTTAAAAGCAGTCATGCAGCGTGCCAAAGCAGCAGGACAGCCTGCGCTCATCGAAGCAACGGCAAACCAGGTGGACCAGAATGGCGGCTACACCGGAATGACTCCGGATATGTTTGTCAAATACGTGCGTGATATAGCAGACGAAATGAATTTTTCGATGGAACATGTCATTCTGGGAGGCGACCATCTTGGTCCGCTTACCCGCATGAACCAACCGGAAGCAGAAGCCATGCTTTTTTCGGAAGAGCTGGTGCGCCAGTATGTTGCCGCCGGATTTACGAAGATTCATCTGGATACTTCCATGCAGCTCGCAGATGACGATAAGTCGGTTCGCCTGGATGATGCAACGATTGCCCGGCGCGGTGCGCGGCTTTGTGTCGTGGCCGAAACGGCTTATGCAGCCCGCCTCAGGGAGCACCCTGATGCGGCTATGCCTGTCTATATCATCGGAAGTGAAGTTCCTATTCCAGGCGGTGCGCAGGAGCACGAAGAGGGCGTCAGCGTCACCTCTCCGGCAGACTGCAAAAAAACACTGGCTGCTTTTGAAGAAGCCTATCTGGCAAGCGGACTTGGCAGTGCATGGAAACGTGTCATCGGACTTGTTGTCCAGCCGGGTGTGGAATTCGGGGACAGTGATGTTTTTGTATATGACCGTAAAAAGGCATTGAACCTGACAAAGTCCCTTAAGAGCTGGCCTCAGGGTGTTTTTGAAGGGCATTCCACCGATTACCAGCCTAAAGAGGCTTTGCGTGCCATGGTTGAAGATGGAATCGCAATCCTCAAGGTCGGTCCGGCTTTGACTTTTGCTCTGCGTGAAGCACTTTTCTCCCTCGAAATAATGGAAAAAGAATTGTATTTCGGCAAAAGCTGCAGATTATCCAACCTGCAGGAAGTGTTTGAACAGGTAATGCTCGATCAGCCGAATAACTGGAAGAAACACTATCACGGCAACGCGCTTGAACTGCATTTTGCACGTAAATACAGCTTTTCAGACAGGGCCCGTTACTATCTTCCGGACCCGATGGTTGAGGAATCGATCGGTGTCCTCATCAAAAACATCAATGATGCAGAAATCCCGATGACCCTCTTAAGCCAATATATGCCGCTCCAGTACCAGGCTGTCCGTGCAGGCCGTATTAAGCCTGCTGCAGAGGATCTTATTATCGACCGTATCGGCAATTATATTGATGATTACCTGTATGCGGTCGATCCGGACGTCATCTGACCTTTTTTAACATGCCCTCTGATTTTCAGTGTGTCCGGATCGTGTTTCTTGGTCGGCACGATTGGACATACTGAAATTTCCCTCCTTTTCACCGGCTGTCTTTTAAACAAGACAGCCGGTTTTTTTGCGATAGTGGATTCCGCGGTGCTTGGGTGCAGTCTTGGACAGGCAAAAAAGGGCCTGTTCCATTTTGTTGAAACAGGCCCTCCGGTGTTACAGTATTTTGCTTTACTATAAAATGAATAAACCGGGCTTACTTCCCGAGGGGAGGCTTCAGTTCAAATATAGAATTCTTAACAAAGAAGTATTGAACGACGCCACCGACAAGCAGGATGGAGGGCACCATTAGAATGATTGCCCAGAAAGGCATGTCCGTTTTTGTAAAGCTTGCCATCAATACAGCGGAAGAAATCAGCAGAAGTATTAAATTCAGTCTCTTCTTGCGGGCCGTGGAAAATGTGATCACTTTTCCGCAGGTGGCGCACTTGAAATCATATATTCCCGGAACATAGTTCTTCCAGTTTTTGGCCGGAATGTGATCACAGGTGTCTTCCTCAGGAACGGGAGCTGCCTCCATACTCGGAGCATCTTCCCCCTCGTCGCGGTCGAGCTTGGCATAAGATTCATACAGGGCCATCAGTTCAAGCTGCTCCGGCGAAAATTCCGGCTTGGGCTCGGATGATTCTGTGCCGGCAGCAGCATCAATTGTTCCTGAATCATCAGGTGTAACTTCCGGCGCTGCAACCTCCTGGAATTTTCCGAATAGAATCAGAAGGATCTGCAGGAGCAGATATGCAAATACGATGCCTCCCATTTCAGCAAAATAGATAATCATCTGTGAGGGATCGGTCTTCGTATTTTTCCCCCCGTTCAGAGCCATATATACGAGTCCGCCAATTGTGAGGCCGTTTATGAGCTTGCTGACCATCTTTGTGTTGGATGTCATTTCTATATCCGCACCGCATTTTTTACATGTATATTTTGTACTGCGCGAAAAGAGCATTTTGAATTTGAAACTGGGACGGTGACTGCATGAATCCATGAATTTTGACTCCTTTTGTTGTATCAGGCAACATAATATTTGTGTGTCGGGAAGGGCGCGCATAAAAAGACATAATATTTAGATCACCCACTACATTACGTGGATAATCGATACGTGTCAAGCAATTGAGTTTTATCTTCTCAATTAATTTGCAATTATCGCCGCAGGGTCATTTATTATGCCGGCGGCATCATTTGACAGGCGAGGCAGGATTCTCTGCTCTGGCAGGGCGCCGGAAAATCCTTTTCTTATCGGGGGATCTGTGTCGTAAGAGTGAAGTCCTTCCCGGCTGTCGAAGGATAAGGATCCTGACTATAGAGGGAGAAATAATGTTCTGTCGCGAAAAGACTGTAAATATTACCGAGTCCGTCTTTCAGAAGAGTCATTTTTCCGGATTCCGGCTGATAGAGGTACACGCATGAACCATTTTCAACGGTGTAATACGTGGCAATCAGAAGGTCGGTCTCTGATTTTACGAACCAGGAGATGCTATTCAAAGCAGAGAGGGACAAATCAATTTGTGTCAGGTTCCCGCCGTTAACTTTGACAGACCACATCTGCGGCGGCGGATTTTCCTGTGTATCGAACCGGGGTGTATCCGGTGTAAAATAAACCGTATCACCCATAATTCTTGCACATGTTACATAATCACCACACAATTCCGTTTTTTCGAGAGATGACAGATTGACCGCACACAGCGTGCTCGCGTTGGAACCCGATATACCAAAAATGGCTGTATCAGAGGATACGTCAAGCAGATCTAAGTAAACAGCCGTCGAAGGATCAGTATCGTTATGTACGGGGGTTTCAATCAGAAGCTGACTCGTCCCGGATTTGCGGTCAAGGACGGTGTAATTGTATTGGAGATTCTGTATTGATTCGTCATGATAAATAAACCGGTTCTGATCCGCATAATCCAGTTTAATTGCGCGGTTTTCCTCCCATATTACCAGTGAAGAAAAATCACCGGATGAAATGCCGACGGATAATTGAATGATTTGTTTGCCATCTGTGTAATACAGGTACTTGCCATCGGAACAGACACTGTCTGCCGAATGAGTGGGCAGCGCAATCAGTTCCGCTGAATCTCCCGTTAAGTCATAACGGAAAAGTTTTCCGTCGCCTTTGACATAGTAAGCGGATCCATTGATCTCCATAAACGCATAACTAAATGCATCAAAGCGTGAGGCTGCACAGCCGGCCGTTGTATCTGCTGGAATCCCGGTTTGTGTTCCTGAGGGAAAAGCTGCGTTTCCGGCCGTTGTAGCATGAGCGGGATTGCCTGAGGATGTCGTTGACGGTAGGTTATTCATAAAGAACGCACCGGCCAGGAGGATTACTGCCAATACTGCCATTAGCGCAATAGGCCAGTGTGACCAGATGCGCCGCCCGAAAGCGGCCCTATCTGCATTATCTTTGCTGTGTGCATGGTTCCCGGTGAGGTCAGGAAGGACCCTTCCTGACGCTGTATGCGTGCGGGAAGTGCATACCTTCAGCATCTGCACTGTTTTCATCTTGTATTCGTCGCCTGCTTTTACATACGATATGGCATTTTTCAACTCTGAAATATTCATTTGGAGGGCCTCCTTTCAATTATGTAAGTGGTTCGAGTACAAGCCTGAGCTTTTTGCGGGCGCGGTGAAGACGGGTCGTTACTGCGGAGGATTTTTCTCCTGTCATGGATGCAATTTCTACCAGGCTGTATCCAAAATAATCATGAAGGAGGACAACCTGGCGGCTCGAGGACGGAAGCTTCATAATAGTCTGTAGAATATCTGATATTTCTGCGGGAAAAACAGCCAGATCCTCATCCAGCGGTACGGATCGCTTATACCAGGAAGATTTCCACCGGTCCTTGCACAGGTTAAGGGCAACGCGGATCAGCCAGGCTTTCCTGTGTTCCTCGTTCTCGAAGGCAGGTCTGTTTTCGAGGAGCCTGACAAATACTTCCTGTGCGATGTCTTCGGCATCCTGAAGCTGCTTCATCTGAACAAAAGTAATGCGCATCAGAAGGTCGGCGTATTTTTCGACTATATTCTCAAGAGCCGCTGATGAATAGTCCGTCAAATCCATCCGATGATCACCACCCTTCTAACTATAATACGATCATGAACAGCTAAGTATTACACAACCGCCCTATTATTTGATGATATAATATAAGTGTAAACGATGGATGCGCTTTTTAACGGCAGAATTTCCTTAAAAGGGAATAATTATGCTATGGCAGTTATATTAATAGTAATATTACTATGAACATGAAATGAAAGGGAGTTTTCATATGTGGATTTTATTATGGCTCTTGTTTGGTGCAATAGTTGGTTGGGTTGCAAGCCTGATTACCGGGAATAATGCACGGATGGGTATTTTGCTCAATATTGTTGTTGGTTTGATCGGCTCGTTTATCGGCGGCTGGATTGCCTCGTATTTGGGCTTCGGTTCATTTCAGGAATTCAGTCTGTACGGCTTTCTCATTGCAATAGGCGGCGCCGTCCTTCTGTTGCTGGTGATTAATCTTTTCTCGCGCAAAAGGTGATAAGAAGACAAAAATATGATATGCAGCAGGAGTGTGCAGGATGACGCGTAAACTGAGAACCTCGATCATTGTAGTCCTTTTAATCTGCATGTCGGTCATTGTGTATATGATTCAGTTCTGGATTTTCAGGCGCCCCGGCGATACGGGCTTCTATTTCCTTGAGGATCTGGCCTTTGTCCCGATTAGTGTCCTTCTTGTCACTCTGGGTGTGAATACAGTCATGATCCGGCGTGACCGTAAGGCAATGCTGGAAAAAGTCAGCATTGTTGTCAATGAGTTCTATGCCGAGGCCGGCACGGAGCTGATTGCAGGTCTTTGCGGTTATCTTGTAAATCTGGACGATCTGGCCGGCCACCTTCAGATGAGCGGCCGCTGGCAGGATACGGATTTCAATGCAGCCAAAAAATTCCTTGGCGGGAACCCGATAGAGGTCGATATTGACGGTAATGATTTGAACATTCTTCAAAACCTTCTGGAGAATAAGAAAGATCAGCTTCTGCGCCTCTTTGAGAACGCCAACCTGATGGAACACGACGCATTTACCGATATGCTGTGGGCTGTGTATCACGTTTATGACGAACTGCGGAGCCGGGATGCTTTTGACAACCTTCCCGAAGCAGACAGGAAACATCTGAATACGGACATTCAGAGAGCCGTCCGGCTTTTATTAATCGAATGGATTGATTCCATGCGGGCACTAAAAGTGCGTTACCCGTATTTATATTCACTTGCCGTCCGCAAATGCCCTTTCGGGAAAGGAATAATAACGGTAGAAAGCTGAACGGCGGCCTCTTTTTGTGTAGAATTACTATAAACGGTGATTGTATCTGTCGTTTGGCTGTCGATATTGAGCCTGGACAGCATATTGAAATCCATGCCCGCTGTGGATAGAATAAGCTATACTATTAATGTATCGTCAGAATCAATATCAGGAAGCATGCAGGTAAGATTATATGTCAAAAGTTAAGACCGTCATCCTCGGTAAATCACTTAAGAATGCCGATCTCGGCCATCAGAAACTTACCCGGCTCTGGGGACTTCCGATCATGGCAAGCGATGCAGTATCCTCCGTCGCCTATGCGGTGGAAGAAATTCTGATTGTGCTTGTACCGGTGATCGGTTTTGCGGCCTTTGACTATGCACCGGGTGTGATTATCTCCATTATCCTTCTTCTTATGATCCTGGCATTTTCCTATTCGCAGATTATTTCACATTATCCCAGCGGCGGCGGTGCTTATGTCGTATCCAAAGAAAATCTGGGCGATAAACCGGCCCTGATAGCGGCAGCCTCCCTGATTGTGGATTACATCCTGACTGTCGCCGTAAGTATCTCGGCATCAACACTTGCCATTACAGCGGCTGTGCCAGTACTGCATCAATACCGGGTTGTGATTTCGCTCTTTTTTGTCCTTCTGATATCTGTCGGAAATCTGCGCGGTATCCGGGAATCCTCCCGTGTATTCGGTGTTCCGACTTATGCGTTTATTATTCTCATGGGGGTTATGGTCATTGTCGGGTTTTTCCGTCTCGGGACCGGTTCACTTCACCCCATAACCTATTCAGGGGAACAGCTTGCCGGAATCCTGAAAGAACCGGAATATCAGGGACTCATGATCCTTCTGCTGCTGAAGGCTTTTTCGTCCGGATGTTCCGCCCTGACAGGAATTGAAGCCGTCAGCAATGCGGTTCCGGCATTTAAGAACCCGGCCCAGCGTAATGCCCGGCACGTCCTGTATCTGCTTGCGGCAGTCATTGCTTTCATTTTCGGGGGAACCGGCCTTCTTGCTGTCAAGCTGCAGGTACTTCATATCGAAGGGACAACCGTGACAGCCCAGATCGCACAGTCGGTATTCGGGACGAATATCCTGTATTACCTGATTCAGATTGCCACGGCACTGATCCTGATCCTGGCGGCCAATACCGCCTATAACGGACTTCCCCTGCTTATGTATATTCTTGCACACGACAACTATGTGCCTCGCCAGTTTTCCCATCGCGGAGCCAAATTAAGTTTCTCCAACGGTATTATTTTCATATTCGTTGCGGCTTCCTTACTAGTGATTGTTTTCGACAGCAACCCGCACAGGCTGATCCCGCTTTATTCCGTAGGCGTATTCATTTCCTTTACACTTTCCCAGTTCGGCATGTTCCGGAAATGGCACCGCGAAAAAGATAAGGGCTGGCAGTATAAGTCGCTGATCAACCTTTTTGGCGCCATAGTTACGGGTGTCGGGACAATTGTCGTCTTCAGCTTCAAATTTCTGGACGGCGCCTGGATGCTTGCGATTGCGATGCCGATTATCATTCTAGTCATGGTCTACGTCAACAAGCATTATGCGCAGGTTGGTAAGGCTCTTGAACTCAACGAATTTGCACCGTATTATAAGCGCCCTTCCGATAAAAAAGGAACACCGTGCATTGTTCTTCTGCAGACCGTCAATAAAGCGACCCTCAAGGCAATCAACTATGCAAATACAATTTCGGATGATATTACGGTCCTTCATATCTGCCGTTATCCGGAACATGCTGCCGCCCTGCGCAAGCAGTGGGAGGATCTTGCGATTCCCAACAATCTGGAAATCATTGAAAATCCGTACCGTGATATCTCAAAACCACTGCAGGCCTATGTCTACGAACGTGAAAAGGGATTGAGCCACGGAGAGAACCTGACAGTTATACTGATCAAATATATATCCAGCCACTGGTACGATCAGGTTCTGCATAACCAGACGACATACTTCCTGGAACGCAGCCTGAGCCGGTTCAAAAATGTCACGTCCGTAATTGTTCCGTACCACTATTCGATTGACTCCATCGTGGCAGAGAAAATTGAGCTGGACGACTGAGAACCGGCTGCAGACGGGAGAAACAGGTATGGTAATGAGGAAAGCTGATTCAGAAGATATTGATATGTTGATTCAGATTCGCATTGATTTTCTCGTAGAAGACAAAGGTTCACTTACAGAAGAGGAAGAGCACACGATTCGTTCCCAATTGGCCGAATACTATTTGTCGCATATTAACCGTGATTTTATCGCTATGATTGCTGTCATCGATGACAGTGTCGTGTCGTCTGTTTTTCTTGCTGTAATGGAAAGACCTGCCAATACGGTTTTCCTTAACGGAAAAACCGGAACGATTCACAATGTGTACACATATCCTGCATTTAGAAAAATGGGACTGGCTTCGATGCTGCTGGATGCCGTTCTTAAGGAAGCAAGGCAAATGGGTGTGCCGTCCATAGAACTTATAGCTACGAAAGTAGGCGAGCCGCTATACGACAAAATCGGATTTCGGAAAATTGATAATGCCTATATGAGACTTTGTCTGTAGGAAGAGCTCTTCGAATTTGTCTGCAGGCATCGGTCTGGCCAAGTAATATCCCTGCATTTGTTTACATCCAAGTTCGCCGAGCAGGTCAAACTGTTCTTTCGTCTCAACACCCTCGGCGATAGTTTCTATTCCGATGGAGGCTGCAAGCAGAATGATGGAACGCACGATCTGCCGGTCATAACGGTCGACAGTAATTGTATCGATCAGGGAGAGGTCGATTTTTACACGGTCGAAAGGAAAGTTCTTCAGGTAACTTAGTGAAGAATACCCTGTTCCGAAATCGTCAATGGAGATGGTGATACCGGAATTTTTAAAGAGTTCTGCAATATGATCGATTTTACAGGAACCTTCCACTGAAATACCTTCTGTGATTTCAATATCTATCCACTCGGGAGGAACACCGGACGTGCCGAGGATATATGCCAGGTTCTGCGAGAAATCTGTCTGGTCAAGCTGTTTGGGAGATACGTTGATGCCCATTTTGAGATTTGTTTTATATTTGTTGTTCCACTTTGCAATCTGGTCGATTGCCTTTGCCATGACCCATTCGCCAATGGGAATAATCCAGTTTGTTTCTTCGGCGATGGGAATGAATTCGGAGGGACTGATAAAACCGCTTCCCGGACAGTTCCAGCGAATCAGCGCTTCCATACCGATCATTTTTTTGTCAGGAATAGTAAACTGCGGCTGGAAATATAATTCGAAATCCTTATCAAAATCCGCATTTTTCATGGCAAGTTCTATTTTGTTCTTATGCCGGATCGTCTGTGTCAGAATTTCGTTGAACGCGACAACTTTATTGTATCCCTCCTTTTTTGCCTGATACATCGCCATATCCGCATTCCGCATGAGCATGTCGCTGCTGTCGGCATCAAGCGGATACATAGAAATTCCGACGCTTATCGTCATCTGAAAGGAATATTCTTCAACATGGATATCTTCCGAGCAAACCTGAACAACTTCCTTCGCTTTGGACTCGGCGTGCAGGAGGGTAAGGTTACCCTGATATGCAATGACAAATTCATCCCCGCCCAGGCGGGCGATAAGAGTCATGGGGTTCTCAAAAGTCTGAATTCTCTTTGCCAGTTCAATGAGGATATGATCCCCGACATAATGCCCATAGGAATCATTGATTGTTTTGAAACGGTCAACATCGATAAAAATGAGGGATAGTGTCTCGCCCGGTGTCATCATGCGGACTCTGTAATCGAGCTCCTGTAAGAAATACCGCCTGTTGAAGAGGGTCGTTAATGTGTCCTGGTTGGAAATATAATCAAGCAGGACGTTTTTTTCGACAAGTTCTTTTGTACGATCGGAAATACGCTGTTCAAGGTCGATATTGAGGGCCATTTCCCGTTTAAGAAGAAGTGTATTTTTGATAGCATTCTGTATATATCCACTAAATATAAAATGAATGGAAATTACAAACACAGAAAAAAGAAGATCGGTCAGATTGAATCCTTTTGCCAGGACTATGAGTGGCAGTAGGAGTAAAACCCATCCCTTGTACCGATATCTTTTTTGTGTATAGCTGTTTATGGGTGTCTCAACGTAGGAACCGTCGTATTTACCTGATGAAGATATAATGAGGACACTCAGTGATATTCCGAGAAATGATGCCATATAAAGTGCATCAATAATGGAGTTGGGATTATAGTTTCCGCTCATATAAAAGTAGTAGTATAGGATATCGACTAAATCAAACAGCAGGACAAATCCTGCGACTAACCTGACTCCAAGCGGAATCTTACCGCCTCGGATCGATAGATACCATACACAGACACCAACCAGAACTGCAAAATCAATCGCCATCGTAACACCGGTAACCCATCCGTCATTAGTGAGCATCCCGAGCCTGGATAACTGTTTGTCGAAAAAAAGAATCCAGAAAAGAAAAAGTATGGATAGGGCAATAGCCGTTGAATCAACGATAAGCTGTATGGCATTCCATCCTCTGATTACGTTGACGGCAAAAATAATGATCGCAATTAAAAGGAACAGATTTGTTCCAAAATAGAAATATACAGTCAGCATATTGCTTCCGGGATCCTTGCCGGAAAAGGCGGCATCTATGAACCAAAGAATATCCGCAATTGCCCAGGAAAGGGGCGCCAGGCTCAGAAACAGCCAGACCCACCTTCGAAAGTCGTCCTTTTTTGCGCAGACGAAAACATACAGCAGGATAGCAGCAGAAAACAGGGCTCCGGCGGGTGACAGAAGATTTCCCCAAAAATCAGATTGTTGTATTGTAGCTGTCAGATAACATGCAAAATAAATGCCGGCGGCCAGGAGTGTAAATTGTGTTCCTTTTTTCCCCATCCGAATTCCCCGATCCATGAAGACAAAAAAGCTGCATAAAAGCCCTGCCTTATCTTCACAATAATATTATACGTTCGGACAAATAGAAAGATATACCCGAAATTTTGACAAAAAGTGAGACACCGGGATGTGAATCCGCTGAAATCGGACTGCTACATAACACGGTTCTTGCCTTCGTGCTTGCATCTGTAGAGATTGGTATCCGCCTCAAGAATCATCTTCCTTGGGTCTTCATGCAGATCAAAAGTGGAGACTCCGATGCTGACGGTAATATGGACATCCTTTTCTTTCGAGGGCAATGGGCTGTTTTCGACGATTACTCTCAGACGTTCAGCCAGCTCGAGGGCGCCGGTTTGGCAGGTGTCAGGCAGAATAACTGCAAATTCATCACCGCCGTAACGGAAACAATAATCGGAAGTACGCGCATGCGCCGATACAAGATCGGCGAGGAAACGGATAGTGGTATCACCTTCGAGATGCCCATAGGTATCGTTAATCTCCTTGAAGTCATCGATATCTAAAAGAAGCAGGCTGAAATTTGCCGGCACCTTGCGTTCGCGAAGCTGGGCATAGATCCTGAATGTCTTCTGCAGAATTTCATCGAAATTTCTACGGTTAAAAAGACCGGATAACTCATCAATAACAGCCAGTTCCAGAAGCTTGGAGTTGGCCTGCTCGAGTTTAGCATTGACCTGCTCAAGCTTCTGCTCGGCAGTCTTGAGATCAGTAATATCACGCGATGTCCCCCAAGTCCCGACGATTTCACCTTTATCGTTATACAGGGGATATTTGGATGCCGAAAACCATACGGATGAACCATTATCACGAACCCATTTCTCGACACGTCCTATGATCGGACGCCCGGTGCCCATGATTTCCTGTTCGACCTGCAGCGTTTTTTCGTAAAATTCTTCCGGATAAAAATCAGCATCACTTTTGCCCTTCAAACCGGCAGGATCAAGGAAGCCGAACTGAATTGCATGTGCTTTGCTGTTCAGGATAAATCTGGACTCCCTGTCTTTGAAGTATATTCTATCCTGTGAATTATCCATAATCGTCTGGATCAGCAGAATGCCCGAGAGAGTTGTAATACCATCGTTAAAAAGGATGATATCGGAATAGATATTCTCTTTGCCAGGTTCAGTAGAATTACTCATAACAGCCTCTTTTTCTGTGGTTTATTCGCATCCGGACTGATACAGGCCGAAATTCGCCTCTTGTACCATCTGTCCGGAGTCTTCCTGACATTCAAAACAGGAAATACCGACACGGATTGTCACTTCCAGGTTATCGCTGTTCAATAGCAAAGGATTGTCTGCAACAATTACTTTTAGCTTTTCCGCTATTTCTTTTCCGCTCTCCCGGTCTGTTTCCGGAAGAATGACAGCAAATTCGTGTTCTCCATATCGAAAGGAATAGTCTGCCGGCCGGTTATTTGCTGCCAGCAGACTGGATACGTGCCGTATTATCATATCTGTATCATTTTGCCCTACAGTATCACTGACTAATTTAAAATTATCAATTTCAATGATGAGCAGACAAAAATGAACGGATAGGGAACGCTGCCTGTGGTGTAAATAGATTGTAAATGTTTTTTTCAGAACATCATCAAAATTCCTTCTGTTAAAAAGTCCGGTTAATTCGTCCGTCACGGCGAGTTCTTGAATTTGCGCATTGGCCCGCGCAAGCTTTGCATTGACTTGTGCGAGTTTCTGCTCGGCCAATTTCAGATCCGTAATATTCCTGGTAGTTCCCCAGGTTCCGATAATCTCTCCGTCTTCATTATAAAGGGGGTATTTGGAAGAAGAAAACCATACAGGAGGGCTGCCGTCCCGCTGCCATTGTTCGATGATACCAAGCTGTGGTTCACCGGTACGCATAATTTCAAGTTCGGCGCGGCGGTTTTCTTTGGCAGCAGAATCCGAACGGAAGTCTGCATCACTCTTTCCCCTCATTTCTGACGGGTCTTTAAGGCCAAACAGCATTGAATGAGACAAATTGGATAAAATGAAAACGGAGTCGTTGTCTTTAAAATATATTGCATCATCCGACCTATCCATAATGGTCCGGATAATCTGTGAGTCCGGAAGGACAGACAGAACATCACTAACACAAAGTGAATCAGATATAGACATATCTTTGTTCAGTTCGAAAGAATTATCCGGCATTTGAGCCTCCTGCAGTAATTATCAATTTTCGCCAGAATGGTGAGGCAATAATTTCGCTTAATAGCAATGATGCTGTTGATGTAATAAGTATATTATAAAGCAACCAATATAGGTATGCCTGAAAGAATGATTTCTTAGCGAAAATGTATAAATTCCATACAATATTTTGTGTAAAAGGTGGAGTGGGTGTTTTGCAGATTGTGTTTCAGTAAGTTATACTATTAGTATATTCACATATAAAATATTACATTGAAAGAGGTATGCTGCGTGCAGTCGAACAAAAAAATGAGAGTCGGCATCGGATTTGCCACAGGCCGGAAAAGTTTTCAAAAAGTTCTGAAAACATATGTATACAATTGGTGTGAAGGTGAAATGTCTGAAGATAATGATATAGAATTGGACCTTCTTGTTGCGTACGACCTGAAATATACCAATACAAAAATGAAGGATTACACGAAGATCTGTAAGGATGTGAGGGATGTAATCCATGAGACCTATTTTTACAGTACCAAAGCCATTCAGAAAGAAACTGATTTCCTGATTGATGAGAACATAATTACAAAAAAAGAAGCTAAATTGCTTTTTGGGGGAGGGTATGCGGGCAAACGCAATGCCATCCTCTATGGTGCTCTTAAAAACAAACTGGATTATCTTATTTTTCTCGATGATGACGAGTATCCGATGGCTGTAACCAAAACACGTTCTACTGCTGTTTGGGGCGGGCAGCGTGTCCTGTCCGATCACTTAAGCCATATCCAGGATGCAGATATAACAAACGGACTTCACTGCGGATATATTTCCCCCATTCCGTACATTTCATTTGATGACAGGATGTCTGAGCAGGATTTCCGGCTGTTTATTGAAGCAATCAGCAACGACATTGTTAATTGGGACAATATTTATGCTCTCATGAAAAATGGCGGGGTAACATATGCCGACACCAAAATCCTGATGAGTGACGAGGCCGCAGAGGTTGACGAAGTGAACCACGCAAAGTTCATATCCGGTGCCAATCTGTGCATCAATCTTACGAAGCCGCTGCGGGTGAGTCCATTCTATAATCCGCCCGGCGCCCGCGGAGAAGATACATTCCTGAGCACATGCCTGCGTGACCGCAAAGTGCTTCGTGTTCCCTGCTACACATTCCATGACGGGTTTTCGACTTACAGCCACCTCATGGATGGTGTGCTGCCGATTCACCTGAAATACATTTCGGCAGACAGTGAGGAGGTTGTAAAGCGTTTTTACCAGGCCTGTATCGGATGGATCCGATATAAACCTCTTTTGATTTATATTACAAGAAGAGAAGAGTACGAAGAGGCAATCAATAAGATGCGTGAGAACCTGAAAAGTACACTTCCAAATATCTGCAACTATTTCGGACACGATGATTTTATGGAAGTTGCAAATGAACTTGAACGTTATCATGCCAATGTCAAAAAGCATTATTCGCAGTTCATTGCAACGCAGGAAGCCTGGGGGAAAATCATGGCATTTTTCTCGAAAGAAGATTGAACTGCAGCAAATCATGCCTGCAGTTCTCACTTATTTTTGATTTGGCGATTCTTCTTTGTGCTATAATATAAAACATTCCAATAACATTCCGAAGATACGAAAGTACTTCCGACAGGGGGAAGCCTGCAGCGCAAAATTCTTTGGAAGTAGAAGCTACAGGTTCAACCCGGTATTGCTTACAGCAATTTCAAAAGGTTCTTCGGATCAGGGCAAGGAATGGGGGGCTGTCACACCTCCGGATCAACCGGTGGCAGTCCCTGCCTTGCATCGCAAAGGGGGAACTTTAGTGGCGTTCCTATTGCAGGCCCATATACCGGAACTTCGACTGTATCTTGATGAACAGATTGCGCAGCAGCCTGATGTTGGAATCATTTTAACTTCACCCGAAGTCATCCTGCGTACGGAACAATTTCTGGCGGGTAATATCAGTATGGGTATTCCGGAACGCTGCCGGATCAACAAAATGGGTACCGATAAGAAACGCACTATTTATATTTTTCCTCCCGAAGACCAACTGGTTCTTAAATCAATAAATTATTGCCTGTCCAGAGGTGAACTTGGGCTTCTTCCGTGCTGCCTTGCATTTCGTCCCGGGTTTTGTGTCCATGGAGCTTTTCGTGCCATTGTGCGCAGATCGAACGTAAATTTCAGCTGCATACGTCTTGATATAACCAATTATTTCAACAGTATCCCAACGGAACGTATGATAGAGGTGCTTCAGGACAAACTCACAGACTATCCGGAGGTGCTTGACGCACTGACCGTCCTCCTTCGTAATCCCGTTATCATTGAAAAGGACGAAGTACATTGTGACAATAATAAAGGTGTAATGGCAGGAATGCCTCTCGCGCCGCTTCTTGCCAATCTTTACCTGTCTGATTTTGACAGCCGTATGAGAAAACTGGTACCGGTTTACGGCCGGTATTCCGACGATCTGATTCTGTTTTGTCCGCCGGAGAGAGTCCCCGAAGTATATGAAAACATCCGCAGCTGCCTTGCCGGATACGGTCTGGACCTCAATGAAAATAAGACCCGGATTGTTCCGCCCGGCGGTAAATGGGAGTTTCTGGGACTTTCCTATAACCAAGGCGTTATCGATCTGTCCGCCGCAACGATCCTGAAAATGAAAGGCAAAATTTCCCGCTCGGCCCGTAAGCTTTATCGTTGGAAAAGTTCGAAAAATGCATCAACTGAACGTGCAGTCCGTGCACTTATACGCAAGTTCCAGTACAAATTTTACGGGAGCGGTAAAGAAGACGATGAACTTACATGGAGCCGCTGGTATTTTCCCCTCATTACCCGGACGGAAGGCCTCAAAACTATCGACCAGTATTTTCAAATTTGGGCAAGATACCTCGCCGATGGTCGGCATCATAAAAAAAACTTTCAGCTGGTGCCGTATGATCTTTTGCAGGAGTACGGCTATGTGCCTCTTGTCAGTGCGTTTCATAAAAAAGAGCGTGATCCCGCTCTACGGAGAGTTGCTGTGGAAAATGCAGATAACCTATAGAACCGGCAGGGAGAAACAGGAACCAGGAAAATAACGGCAGCAGGTTGAACAATCGAGAAAGTGAGGGAAAAGTATGCAGCTACGAACCATTCGCAGAATAGTTACCGGAACCACACAATATGACGGAGCCGGCGTCAAGCTTGTCAGAGTGGTCGGCCACCCGGATGTTGAAGATTTTGATCCGTTTCTGATGATGGATGCATTTGATTCAACAGATCCATCCGATTATATTAAAGGCTTCCCCTGGCATCCTCATCGCGGGATTGAGACGGTAACTTACCTTATCCACGGACATATTGAACACGGTGACAGCCTGGGCAACAGAGGCAGCATCCTGGATGGGGGCTGCCAGTGGATGACAGCCGGAGGAGGAATCCTTCATCAGGAAATGCCGCAGCCGGCCGACCGTATGCTGGGGGTTCAGCTATGGCTTAACCTGCCGAAAAAAGATAAAATGACGGATCCGAAATACCGCGATATCCGGTCGGATATGATCCCGAAGATTGAAAATGACGGCTGCACAACCGGAATCATTTCGGGACGTTACAAAGGCCGGGACGGTGCCGTGCAGGGCGACCACGTCGGCATGACATTTTTGGACGTGGATATGAAAGGCGAAGCAAGCTGGCAAATGGAGACGGTGCGTAATTCTTCACTCTTTGTTTATATCGTCGAGGGGGAAGGCTGGTTCTCAAAAACGGATGAGAAGCTTCTTTACAGGAGGAGAGCCATACTTTTCAACGAAGGAGATGCGATTTTTGCAAGGGCTTCGGAAAAGGGGATGAGGTTCCTTCTGTTTTCGGGACCGCCGCTGAAAGAGCCGATCGCCTGGGGCGGGCCGATCGTCATGAACACAAAGGAAGAACTTATGCAGGCGTTCCGGGAAATTGACGAAGGAACCTTTGTCAGGGGAACCGGCTCTGCAAAAATGTAAGTAACAGTGGATGCATTTGCTTTGAAGGAGAAGCCTATTTCGCTTCTCCTTTTTCATTTTTACCATATCTTTTGCGTTTTTCATAAAAAACAAGAAGAGCTGCGGCACTCAGAAGGATAAGCACACTGGGGAAAGCACTTATGCCGGCTGTTTCCCCGGTTTTTGCGGTGCCCAGAACACCGGTTGCAGGTGTTGCTGTTGGCGTTACAGTCGGGGCAAATTGAACGACCGTCCCGTCCGGGGCACTTACCGACAAAACATATCTGGTGCCGCTCCCCAGAGGAAGGCCTGTAAAACGATCGTGCCGTTTATGCTTCCATAGAAGACACCCGCATCAAAATGTGTCATATTGATGCCTGCAGAAAGAGTAAGGAGATCGGTCTGCCCCGAGATGACTGATATGTCGGAATCCACGGATTCATCAGAACCCTGATCCTGCGCTGTTACCGCACTGTCCAAGGGGGTGAAAACCCTTATATAATAGTTGCCTGCCGCGGCCAGCGTATAATCTACACCTTTATAATATGCCGATGTCCAGGCGGATTTTGAAGCATCCAGTGTGACAAGGTAGTACGTCGGGCTTCCGTCCGAAAATGTATTTACCGGTTCTGCATATGAACCCGGATTTTCTGCCGACACAGGGAAAGACCCGCTGATCTGCGGCTGCAAAGGTGTGCCGCCTGTGTTCACACTTACGTTGGCAAATGCTGAGGAAGTAAACAAAGACATGACAATTATCAAGGAGAGAGATACAGAAAGAATCTTATTGTAATTTACACGCGCGCGTATAATGAATGAAGGACGGTATGCTTCATTGCCTTGCCTCCCGGAAAATCAAAAATAAAAATTTTTCGTAACAATTATGTTACAGTTTTATCATGAAAAAGAAATTCCCTCAATGAATCACATGCTTGCTTTTGATGAATGTGCATTATTTTCGAAAATAAGTATTATTTATACATATAATTGTTCTTGCTGAAGGACAATTGGAAAACTTACTGGAGAATTGATCACAAGTTTATGCTATATTGCTATTTACAAAGGATCGTCCTGAGGCAAGGAATTCCGATGAAGGCGCTTGTATATTTATTTCGTGATCTCTGACCGCAAAAAGAACGGTTTGGAAGAGCGGGGATTTTAGGGAGGTATTTGGTATGGGTAAGGCATTAATAATCGGATGCGGCGGTGTTGCGGGAGTGACCATTCACAAATGCTGCCAGAACAGTGATGTTTTTGAGGAGATCTGCATTGCCAGCAGAACCAAATCCAAGTGTGACGCCATCAAGGCCAAACTGGACGGCGGAAAAACCAGAATCAGTACGGCTCAAGTCGATGCGGACCATGTTGACGAACTGGTTCTGCTCATCAATCAGTTTAAACCGGATGTCGTTATTAATCTGGCCCTTCCGTACCAGGACCTGACTATCATGGATGCCTGCCTGACGACTAAGACAAATTATGTGGATACAGCAAACTATGAGCCGTTGGATAATGCAAAATTCGAATATGGATGGCAGTGGGATTATCGTGAACGTTTCGAAAAAGCCGGGATTACGGCTCTTCTAGGCAGCGGATTTGACCCGGGTGTTACCGGCGTATTTTCTGCATATGCTTTGAAGCATCAGTTTGATGAAATTAATTACATTGATATTTTGGATGCAAATGCCGGAGACCACGGGTATCCGTTTGCGACAAACTTTAATCCGGAGATTAATATCCGGGAAATCACGGCCAAGGGCAGCTATTGGGAGAACGGGCACTGGGTTGAGACGGAGCCGATGGAGATTAAGAGGGTGTACAATTTTCCGGAAATCGGGGAGAAGGACATGTACCTGCTTCATCACGAAGAGCTTGAATCCCTCGCACTCAACATCACAGGCATCAAGCGTATACGCTTTTTCATGACTTTCGGACAAAGCTATCTGACGCATCTCAAGTGTCTTGAAAATGTCGGTATGACTTCGATCGAACCCATTGATTTTAATGGACAGATGATTGTTCCGCTCCAATTCCTGAAGGCTGTGCTTCCTGATCCTGCCTCCCTCGGACCGCGTACGAAAGGTAAAACGAATATCGGCTGCATTTTCCAGGGAATTAAGGACGGCAAGGCCAAGACGTATTACATATATAACGTCTGTGATCATCAGGCATGCTACAGGGAAGTCGGGTCACAGGCCATATCATATACGACCGGTGTTCCGGCCATGATCGGCGCCATGCTCGTCATGAATGGATCGTGGCAGAGACCGGGCGTCCACAACATAGAGGAATTTGATCCGGATCCGTTCATGGAAGCACTCAGCAAATGGGGTCTGCCATGGCAGGAGAGCTTTGCACCGGATCTTGTAGAATAACGGGTAAAACAGATAAATGAATACGGATATTCATGCAGCAGGTATAGATTCGGATATTAATACTGCAGGTATACATGCAGGCAGAAACATAAGTACTGATAAAAACAGCGGGTTGGATTTTGATTTACATCAGATTCCCACACCTTATTACATTGTGGATGAGGATTTGCTGATTCATAACCTGGAGATTCTTAAGAATGTGGCGGACCGGACCGGCTGCCGCATTCTTCTTGCACAGAAAGCTTTCTCGATGTTTCATTTTTATCCTCTGATCGGGCAGTATCTGAATGGCACTACAGCCAGCGGACTGTACGAAGCAAAACTGGGGCATGAAGAAATGGGCGGGGAGACACATGTTTTTTCACCTGCCTATACAGACAGGGAGTTCGATGAAATCCTGTCAGTCTGCGGCCATCTCAGTTTCAATTCCTTTACGCAGTGGGAGAAATTCGGCCCGCGTGCCCTGGCGGCCGGAAAGAAATGCGGTATCCGGATCAATCCGGAATGTTCGACACAGGAGCATGGAATCTACGACCCGTGTTCGCCGGGATCCCGCCTTGGCGTTCCCCTGGACCAATTCCGGGAAGATCTGATTTCCGGTATCACCGGGCTTCATTTCCATACTCTCTGTGAACAGAATGCGGATGCGCTGGTATCCACACTCGAAGCTGTCGAAGCCAAATTCGGCAAATACCTCCATCAGATGGAATGGCTCAATATCGGCGGGGGACACCATATAACGCGTGCCGACTATTATGTCGAGCTTTTAATAAAGACGCTGAACCGGCTCAAAGACACCTATCATATTCAAATCTATGTTGAGCCGGGAGAGGCAGTCGCCCTTAACACGGGATATCTTGTGAGCAAAGTAGTCGATATTGTCCATAACGGGATCGACATTGCAGTCCTTGACACATCGGCCGCCTGCCATATGCCGGATGTACTGGAGATGCCATACCGCCCGAAGATCATCGGTGCGGGGCTTCCTTCCGAAAAAAAATATACCTTCCGCCTGGGCGGGCCAACATGCCTCGCGGGGGATGTCATCGGCGACTATTCATTCGAGCAGGCGCTTGAACCGGGGGACCTTCTTGTTTTCTGTGACATGGCTATTTACTCCATGGTCAAAAATAACACCTTTAACGGCATTGGACTGCCCTCCATCGCCGTCGTGGAAAAGGACAGGCGGGTCAGACTGGTCAGAAGCTTCGGATATCAGGATTTTAAGGGAAGGCTGTCCTAGGCTCCCCGGATTGCAGCTCTTCTTTTTTGCGCAGGATTGTAAAGCCGTTATTCAGATATGCAAAAGGCACCGGACCGGAAGGACGGATGCCTTTTTTGTATACATATGTTATGGAATGATCGTCGTTGCGGATGCGGACTGGCTGCTGCCGGAAGAAGTACCCGCCTGATGGGTGCAGGCGACATATACAAGCGGAATGATGGAGAGAAGAGTGGTTACAACGCTAATAATAATAAACTTTTTGAGTTTGGGGGACATGTTGGAATATAACAGGGAAGCGAAGTCGCTTGCCTCGTCAAAAACATCACCTTCCGGTGAATCAAATACGGAATGATCCGGATTTTTCCTGTAATCAGAAGGACTTTCCCCGGGATCGATTTCGTCTTCAAATGAATCCTCTAAAAAAGAATCGTCCAATGAATCTTCCGGAGGCAGATGGGCACTCTGTGTAACCCAAATTGGCTGGACAGGCGCTTCATTTGCCGGAGCACCGCATACAGGGCAATTCACTGCGCCATCCTCGTACGGACTTGAACATCGAGAGCATAATCCCATTTACATCACTCCAATCAGGACACATATACACAATAGATTATGGAAAATGGTTTGGCAATAGCAGGGCACTTGCCAAACATTGGGCCACTTGATTTTTTGCTTTAGCGCGAAACGATTTGCCCTGCAATTTTGAACGTGTTATATTAATTATGATTCCAGTCTGATCCTTTTCAATGTGATTCAAAATATGAATAACAGGAGAGCAAAAGTATGAGAAGAATCATATCAATATGTTTGGCTTTTATCCTGGTTTTATCCCTGGCGGGATGCAGCGGGTCCGCTTCCCCGACAAAAAATGTAACGGCAGCGACGGGACCTGAGATATCCGCAAATGCCGGTTCAAATACCGCTGATAACGGATCCCAGGGCAAATATGCATATTTGGATCCATCCCTGCCAACAAAGGACAGGGTTTCCGACCTGCTTGGACGTATGACACTGGAAGAAAAAGCAGGGCAAATGGTCCAGGGCGTAATCGGCACTGCCACTGCCCTGGATATGACTAAACTGGGTCTGGGCTCTGTGTTGTCCGGGGGCGGTGCCGTACCGGCCGGCAATACCATAGAAGCATGGCAGAATTTGGTTGCAAATTACCAGGAAGGTGCCATGAAGACGAGGCTTCAGATCCCGTTCCTGTATGGGATTGACGCCGTCCACGGGCATTCCAATGTGTACAGAGCTGTGGTTTTCCCCCAGAACATAGGACTGGGAGCTGCAAACGACACGACCCTTATGTATGATATGGGTGCGGCCGTTGCGGAGGAAATGAAGCTGACACATACACTCTGGAATTTTTCCCCATGCGTCGCCGTGGCACAGGATCCAAGGTGGGGCCGTACATATGAGAGCTATTCGAGTGATCCTTCCATTGTGTCCGCCCTCGCGGAAGCATATATCAAAGGGCAGGCGGACCATGGTATTCTGGCAACAGCCAAACATTACGCAGGAGACGGCGGAACTGTCTTTGGCACGGGAGAAGGCAGCAATCTTATTGACCGTGGGGATACACAGCTTACGGAAGAACAATTCAGGGCGATCCACCTCGCGCCTTATAAAACGCTTGTTGATGCCGGAGTCAAAGTAATCATGGCATCCTTCAGCTCCTTTAACGGTACAAAAATGACGGGAAATAAATATTATTTGACCGACGTGCTCAAAAATGAGTTTGGATTTAAAGGGTTTATTGTGTCCGACTGGGAGGCGACCGCCGGATTAAGCGGGGATTCTTTTGGACAGAATGTAGCAAACGCTGTCAATGCCGGTGCTGACATGCTTATGGAGCCCTATAAATATGCCGATGCCCGTCAGGCAATCATTGACGGTGTGAACAAAGGGACCATTTCCATGGAGCGTGTCGATGATGCAGTCAGCCGGATCCTGACGGTGAAGTTTGACATGGGCCTTTTCGAGGATCCGTACATGAAAAACCTTAAAACAGAGGTGGATACTTTAGGCAGCGCAAAATACAGGGATATCAGCAAAAAGCTCGTTGAAAAGTCCCTCGTTCTTCTCAAAAACGAAGGTTCCGTCCTGCCGCTTACATCCGGGCAGAAGATTTTCGTTACGGGCCCCGCTGTAAATGATATCGGCGTACAGTGCGGAGGCTGGACGAAGACCTGGCAGGGACTTACCGATGTAAGCAACAGCGGTAAAGTTACGCAGGGGACTACCATTCTGGAAGGACTTCAGTCGTATGCTGCCGCGAACAATATGGAAATCATTACGGATTCGAACCGGGCGTCCGAAGCAGATGTTGTCATACTTGCAGCAGGTGAAATTCCGTATGCGGAGTTAGTAGGTGACTCTGCGGATCTGTCCCTTACCGGTGCAACCGGGCTGCCGGGAAATGAAGAAGCGATTTCCATGGTATACTCTCTTAATAAACCGACGGTAACACTCGTTGTTGCCGGAAGGCAAGTCATGATCGATTCATATATGGACCAGTGGGATGCGGTTGTCATGTGTTATCTTCCCGGATCAGAAGGCGGCGGCGTAGCGTCCGTGCTTGCCGGAGAGACTGATTTTACCGGTAAACTGCCAATGCCCTGGTACCGTGATGTAAGTGATATAGGAACCGGGACGAAAGACCTGCTGTTCGAAAAAGGTTTCGGACTAAGCTATTGAAATACAAAAGGAAAGCGGCTTTATAATGAGAATTCTATTTTGCAATATTGTATGGATGAAGAAATACCTGGGAATCACGGATAGTGACAAACCGAAATACTGCGGTTCTTATGTGTCCGAACAGACTGCCGGTAACGATATTTTCAATTTCAGTGAGTACAACGGCAAATGTTTCGGATATGTCATGCATGAAGGCGGCCTGATTTTCCCCGGGCACCTTGCCCTGGATTTTCGAGCAGAATATGATCAAAATGAAAAAGCCGGAGGGTTCCTGATTGTATGGTGCTCCTTTAAAGACAAAAACACGGCAAGAATCGTCGGATGGTATCAAAATGCCGTTCTTTACAGGGAAGAACAGTACCAGCCGTCATTTACCAATCCCGAGTATGAATTGAATTACTATTTTGAAGCGGATGCCAAAGACTGTTATCTGCTTCCGGAGAAGCTGCGGACATTCAAAATCGAAAGAGCAGCAAAGGCTGGAAAAGGCAGGGGCTTCGGGCGCGGCGACATCTGGTTTGCAGATTCGCCGTATGCACAGGCCAAGTTGATTCCGGAGGTCCTGAAATACATCGAATCTTATGAAGGACCGCGTGACAACTTCGTTCTGACGGATGAGCTGATCTGCGCCGTACCGCAGGATACCATGAATCTGCCGCGTGAGGAACTTATTCAAAAAGGATTGGGGTTCTTCGAAAAGGAGGATTACCTTCAGGCCATTTCATGGTTCAACGCCGCACGCCAGGTCAGGGAGACTCCCGATGCCCTGTATTTTACGGCTTACTGCCTGTATCACCTTGCAGCATTTGACAAAGCCCGCTTCCTTTTGGAAAAGAGCCTTGAGACGGGACAGGAAAGCCTTGCAGCCTTCGAATTATTAGCGTTTTGCACGGATATGACAGGAGACTGGGAGATGACGATCAAATATCTTGAGAAAATGGCTTCCCTCACAAAGGAAGAAAGCGACAAAGAAGTGATCCGAAATACGATCACGGAAATTCAAGCCTATCTGGATATGGAGGAATAGGGATATCAGGTCACACGGTTTCTGCCGCGCCGCTTGGATGAATAGAGCCGGCTGTCCGCATCACGGACAAATTCATTGATGTCGGTGTGGTCATTATAACAGGAGACACCCATACTGACCGTGATCCAGTGGGCTTCCCCCCGAAGCATGAGCGGTGTAGTTTCAATGATGCATCGAATTCGTTCCGATTGCTCTTTTGCAGCGGCCAAATCGGTATTAAGAAGAAGGATGGAATACTCATCCCCGCCGATGCGGAAGACCGTATCCGTTGAACGGCAATTGCACAGAAGCAGTTTGGCAATATGGAGGATGGCTTCGTCGCCGTCCATGTGCCCGAGAGTGTCGTTAACAACCTTGAAGTGATCAATATCCAATGAAACAAGGGAAAAAGTATCCGGCAAACCGCATTCCAGTTTTTGTGCGTGTTTAAGTACTGCACCGTTAAGCATGTAGTAAAAATATCTCCTGTTATACAAGCCTGACAACTCATCCATACGGGAGAGATTCTTCAGATCATTATTAGCATGTGCCAGAGCTTCTTCAGCCAGTTTCAGTTTTGTAATTTCCGTTGATGTGCCCCACGTTCCAATGATTTCACCGTGCTCATCAAACAAAGGATATTTTGATGCGGAATACCATGAGACAACGCCCGGCTCTGCCTCGAATCTTTGAATCTGCCCGATCAGAGGGACGCCGTTTCTGATAATTTCCTGTTCATCCAGAAATGCCTGATGCGCAAACTGCGACGTGAAATAATCCAGATCGCTTTTGCCAACCATCTCCTGAGGGTCTTTCAGATTGAACTGACGTGCATGGGCCATACTGTTGAGCACGAATTTCGAGTCCAGATCTTTTACATATATGGTATCCTGAGAATTATTCATAATTGCATGCATCAGAAGAGCCTCTGAAAAGTGTTTGCGGCTTTCTGTAACGGGTGTGGGTTTATCAGCTTGTGCTGCATACAGTAATGCGGTCTCGGATGAGTCGTCATAACATATGGATTCCGAAGGGGAGACCTGTTCACAGATCTGCCCATAGGCCTCATCGCCGCTTGCGTCCGGTAAATTAGACGCGTTTTCCAAAGGAATTATCTGCTGAATCATTGGTTTGTATCCTTACTGACAACATGTCTGGCACACAATTGCACGAAAATGAATTCAATATTTATATTATATTACGTGAATCAGTCTAAATGTGATTAAAATATAAATTTATATGAAGAAAGTTCTTATTTTAACCTGAAAAAATCAATAAATCCGTGTGCCCATGCAGTGATATAATGTGGACGCACAAAGACTCGGACGAAAGGCTTAACCAGGAGGGAAAAGAATGTCGCAAATATATGAGGTTATGATAAAAGCACTTCCGGTAATTCTCCTCATTCTGCTTGGAATTCTCCTTAGGCGCACGCAATTAATAAAAAAACTTACAGTCGATGACATAAAGAAGATTGTCGTCAACATTGCGCTTCCCTCGACGCTGTTTCTTACCTTTGCAGGAACCACATTCCAGAGCAATTACCTTTGGATCTTCGTGTGTGTCTTTTCAGTGTGTATTATCATGCTGTTTGCCGGGCTCGGATTCAAAAAAATCATAAGTCCGGACAACAAATATTATCCGGCACTCTTTGCCGGATTCGAAGCCGGTATGATGGGGTATGCTTTGTTTACTTCGTTTTTCGGGGCTCAGAACACATATAAATTTGCTATCATTGATGTTGGACAGGTTGTTTTTGTGTTTTTTATCCTGGTTGCTTTTCTTCAGAGGCAAAGCGGGGAGAAGGCATCGGCTGTGAAGCTTGTGAAGGGTTTCATTCTTTCACCCATTATCCTTTCCATCGTCCTGGGAATACTTATCGGGAGCACCGGAATTTTCGCCGCTGTGTCGGCTTATAAGATTACGGGTGCATTCACCGATACACTTAAGCTTCTTGGAAGCATGACGCAGCCGCTGATCTGCATTGTAATCGGATATGAACTTCATATGCAGGCCAGGGGAATACTAAAACCTCTCATAACCGTCCTGCTTCGCATGGGAATTCTGCTGGGGATTGCATTCCTTCTGAATACCTTCCTGATTGACAAAGCGCTGCATCTTGACAATAGTTTTCAGCTTGCCGTATACACAATGTTCCTTCTGCCGCCGCCCTTTGTGATTCCGATCTATATGGGTGATACAGCCGAGAAGCAGAAGCCTATGATCCTGAATACTATTTCCCTGCATGTGCTTTGCTCACTTGCAGCATTTGTCATACTAGTCTCAATCATGTAGGAACCCCCGCTGCTGAAATCTAATTCAGTAATGGTTCACGTTGATCACACGATACAGTCACGTATTCCGTGATATTGCACAAAAAATCCAGAAATTTTACATTGTAAATGTGCACAATCACTTGACAATACATGCGAAAGTGCTATAATCAAATCAAGCTCCAGGGAATACCAAAGAAAATCGATCCCGAGTAAGATTGCCGCCCCATCTGTGATGAGGAATGCGAAAAGCGATTGACGAATCATGTAAATGAGAACAAGTCGCAAGTTAAGAAAATGAATCATAAACTGAAGTAAGAAAGGCCGTAACGAAAGTTCGGACCGATTATTAACGGATAGTGAGAAGGTTCAAAAGCAAGACTACATAAATCGCTGAATAAAGTGCAACTGAAAGTGATAGAAGTTTCCAAAAGGTTCGCTGGAGCCCTTTTATGTCCTGCATGCAAGAAAAGCAGCCAACCGGCTGCTTTTTTTATGTCTATATATCTTTCCTTAGCGCCCATCGGGCGCTGCCCAAGAGTTATTCACTTGCTTCTGAATAGATTCCGCAGGATTGCATAGCAATCCGAGGACTGACCGAGTGAAGAAGCAAGTGAATAGCTCTCTCCGAGGACCTGAGCGAGAAAGAAGGGGGCATTCCTCCCCTTTCCTTAGCGCCCGTCGGGCGCTTTCAAAGAGCCATTCCGCTCGAGTTCAGCAATGTAGGGGAGACTTCGGCCCTGTTCATGCACATCCATCCCGTATCCGATCAGCCAGGTATCTGAAATCTCATATCCCAGGTAAGCAATCGGTACATTAATAAGCTGCTGGCCGGGATTCACAAGGAGAGAACAGACTTTTATGCTGGCGGGCCTGCGGGCCTCAAGATTTTGGACAAGGTAAGCGGTGGTCAGACCCGTTCGGATGATATCCTCAATGACCAGGACATGTTTGCCGGTGATATCCAGATCGAGATCCTTCGTGATGCGGACAATTCCGGTCTTGCTGGTGGTGTTGGGAATGGTTCCGATTGCAATCACATCAATCCCGATCGGGATGTCAATTGCTCGGGTCAGATCGGCAAAAAAGTACAGCGAACCTTTAAGGACCCCAATCACGACAAGATCTTTTCCTGCATAATCAGCGCTGATCTGCCGCCCCATCGCGGCTACTTTTGCCCTCAAATCCTCTGCCGTGTAAACAATTCTTCGCTGTACCAGCTCCGCCATATGCAGACTACCTCCTGTGTATCACCGGCTGCATGAGATTTCCGTTCATCCGCAGCAGGATCAATGAGTATTGCTTTGCTTATAGGATCGGTTCTGTCAATCAGTATTTATGTTGAAGCGTTCAATCAGGGAATAGAAATCTTTTTTGTAGACAATTTTAACATTGGTACCGGGATACAGTTCGCGTACCTTCTTCATCTTCTTATTCTTCTCTGTAACATATTTCTGGTTCATCGTAGTCAGTTCGAGGTATGTATCAAATTTTGTCAGATAGAAATCCGGACTGAAGGCAAGTGTCACATTGCCTTCCGCATCCCACTCAACCGGGAAAGTTTTGGGCTCGTATTTCCAGTCAATCTGATACATATCGAGAATTTTGGCAAATTCCGCTTCTGACGGATTTTTGAAAACAGGAAGGTCCGACTGGTGATCAATCGATGGACCCTGCTCGCTCTCCATTTCGATCTTCAGTCGTTCCGCGTGCTCCTGCTGCAATGCAAGAATAGCGGCGACGCATTCATCAACGGAAAGCGATGCCGTATTGAGTGTCAGGTGGTAGAGCGAAGAATCCTCAAGATTTATACCAAAGACAGTCGACACAAAACGTTTATGCCTCCTGTCAGCCGTATCAAGGACTTTAACCGCCTCAGATTCAGATATGTGAAACTGTTTGCGGATACGCAATATCCGGACTTTTTCCGGTGCGATAATTCGAATATGAAGTGAATTGCTGTCATCTTCAAAAATGATCTGCGATCCGAACCCCACCAATATGGCCGACTGATTCTGCGCCAACTCAAAAAGGGAACGTTCCAGCACATCAAGGTAGGTTCCGTTACCCTGTGACTGTGTCAGGAAAAACTTTGCACTCTCATTCAATAGATGCTGTTCACGCACATTCGCTGATTTTGCGAAGAATCTGGCAATTAACTGATTTCGATTGATAAGTTCCCAATCAAGTTTCCTGGAGAGCGCCTCCGCGATTTCATCGCCAAGACTTCCCATCTGTCTGGAAATCGTCAGAATAGCCAAGGTGACTCCTCCCTTGCGAGGCCTTCGTTCCGGCCTCTGCTGCCGACATGCATTATGACGGTCAGACGGCCGGTATTGTATTCATTCATGAGTCCGGCCAACCGAAAAGACTGTCATTACAGTTAAATTATAGCATATCAGGAGATTCTTTAAATTATTTTGAAAAATACAAACAAATGTTCAGTTTATTGCTTCAGGGGGCTTTTCATCCGGATATAACGGGTGTATTATGGAAAAGAACAAACATATGTTCTTTTGGAGGCGATAGTATGGGAGCAATAGGAATTTTGGCAGCAGCAGGCGTCTGTGTCTTTCTAATCTGGTTTTTTGAAGCTATTGTTAAGGACTTTTCGGCGGATAACAGCACCGAGGCTGAATATATTGACCTTCGTACACAAAAAAGGGAAAACGCGGATACTTGGATCCGCAGCCGTTCTGCGGCTGGAGCCGAATCATATACGGGACCCGCATCTGCAGTAAAGTACCATTACCCGGCGGCAGACAGCCGTTCGGCCGCTAACAGCCCGTATGGTGAGTATGTGTACTACAAAGATGATAAGGATATATGGACTGGACAGGCATCCTGAATCCACTGGTGAACGAGGATTTTCCGGTAATTGCGGCGAGTTTTTCGATTGTATCATTTCATTTATAAGGAGTAAGTATTCGAAGCTTTGAATGAAGAATAAAGCCTATATTGAGAAAGTATCCATTATCAAAATTCATTTATAGGAAGCAGGATCCGGATTTCGGTATTCAGCTTCTTTTTTATTCTGCTGCAAAGAAACATTTGTTCCTGCCTGCTGCTGATCGGCTTGCTGGTGTTCCTATAATGGTACAGCGATTCGTTCATTATGGGGTTAACGGACAGCGTAACGGACAGTACATGCGGACCACCTGCATATTGAAGTGACCAGCGGAGGTAAGAAAATGGGAGCAGTTACAATTTTGATAGGAACAGCAATCTGTGTATTTTTGTTCTGGTTTTTCGAGTCGATTTTGAAGGATTTCATGTCAGATGAATGCGGTGATTCTGAGCATATCGAAGTGTACATCGATTTGCGTAAGTAAGACTTTGCCGCACAGGGGAATACAGGCGGATTTATTTTTCCATAATACTTTCCATATTAAGTGAAACGGAGTATTATCTGCGATATACTTTGCACATTTATTCGGCAAAAGCGGGTGTATCCAACATGGATATTGAGATCAGTCATGTCAGCAAAATATTTTCAAAAAAGGAAGTCCTTAAGGACATATCACTGACGGCACGGGAAGGCGAGATTCTTTGTCTTCTGGGCCCGTCCGGTGCCGGTAAAACCACATTGATACGGCTTGTCACCGGCGGTCTTCGTCCGGACTCAGGAGAAATACGGATAGGCGGACAAAAATTTCCCAATAGGGAAACCATGAAAAAAATCGGGTTTATGCCGCAGGATGATGCGGTATATTCTGACTTGTCCGGATTGGATAATCTGCTTTTCTTTGGACGGCTCTTCGGATTATCCGGCAGGGCACTGAAGCAAAAAGCTGAAGACGCGCTTGGGTGGGTTGACCTTCAAAAAGACAGCGGGAAGCTTGTCTCCCGTTATTCGGGCGGTATGAAAAAACGATTGTCCCTTGCGGTTACGCTTCTTCATGATCCTTCCATACTCCTTCTTGATGAACCGACAGTTGGAATTGATCCTGTTCTGCGGAAATCCATTTGGGATCGATTTGAGGATCTGCGGCAGACAGGTAAGACAATCATCGTTTCAACGCATGTAATGGATGAAGCTGCACGATGCCAGCGGGCGGCGCTTCTGTATGAAGGGCGCCTGATAGAAAATGATACAACATCGAACCTTCTTTTAAAGACGCAAAGCGGCAGTCTTGAAGAGCTGTTTTTTGCAGCGGGAAAGACGGGTGATGCGCGATGAAAGGTCTCGTAATACGGATCCTGAAGCAGATGGAAAATGATAAAAGGACACTTGCACTGATGATAATTGCTCCGATTCTCATCCTTTCGCTGCTGTACCTTCTTTTAGGTGAAGGGAACTACACTCCTCGAATATCGGTTACGGAAGATTTTCCGCCTGCCCTTCTGACGGAACTTAATAAACAGGATGTCAATGTGACGGTACTTGCAGACAATACAAATCCGGGGACGACATCTGAGGCACAAGGCGATTCCCTTCTGAAAGACAAGAAGTCCGATGCCGTCGTGACAGTTGATAAGGACGGAATCCATATACGAATGCTTGTGGCAGGCAGTTCTAAGGCTGCAGCGATAACATCAGCACTCAAAAATGCAGCATCTGCTGTCAATCCGACTTCATCCATGAATTTTACATATGTATACGGAAGGGCGGACAGCACATCGTTCAACAGTCTGGGATTTGTACTCCTTGGTGTGCTTTCCTTCTTTTTTGTATTCATAATTTCAGGAATTTCTTTTGTGCGGGAGAGGGAAACAGGGACGCTTGAAAGACTGATGGCAACGCCGATCAGACGAATCTCTGTTGTCGGCGGATATACGGTGGGATTCGGGATACTGTCGGCGCTCCAAAGCACGATTATAGTCTTGTTCAGCCGGTATGTGCTGGGTATGGAGTTCGAAGGTCCGGTTTGGCTTGCAATAATTATCATGATCCTTCTGGCATTTACAGCTGTATCTTTCGGTGCGTTTGTTTCGATTTTTGCCAATAATGAGTTTCAGGTAATGCAGTTCATACCCTTGATTGTCGTTCCGCAGATGTTTTTTTCCGGACTGATTACAATAGATACACTGCCGTACGGTCTTGGAAATCTATCCTATTTCATGCCGGTCTATTATGGCTGCTCGGGTCTTGAGAAAGTCATGATTAAGGGCTTTGGCATAAAAGATGTATGGATAGATTTGTGCATGCTGCTTCTATTTATCCTTGTGTTCTTCATACTTAATGTTTTTGCCCTCAAAAAATACAGGAAACTGTAAGCAAAAATACTTTGACAGTAAGCAGTATCCAAAGAAGAGAGTAAATTCGCATGCGGCTGTATCTGCCTTAAATCAGCCATACAGGCACAAGCCAGTTTTTGCGGTCAATGGGAAGCAGATCACTGCACAGGCACATTACGGCTCCGGTCCCGATAAGGGTCCCATAGTGCTCGTAGCCATCTGCAGCGAATAATTTGGAATCTTCATCCTGCGTTTCCGTTACCGGATTCAGCACATCGAAAACATTGACTACACCTTCAGGCCGGGCACTTTTTCTGATTTCAATAGGATAGATGACATTCAGCTGGCTGATAATCAGATCAATCTCTTTTGAATTGCTGTCCCGATAGTAATTCAAAGGAGGTGTCTTTCCGACATTTAAAAAACTTTTGTAGATTTCGGATATGACCCATGTTTCAAAAAATGCTGTGGCCATGGCACCCGCTTCAAGAGACTCGGCGTTGTGCCATTTTGACAGGTAAGCCGCAAGCCCCGTGTCAAGAAAATACATCCTCGGCGACTTAACAACCCTCTTCAGGGCACTGTTATAGTAAGGCTCGATAAGGGCAACTACTCCGGTAGACACAAGGAGGGACACCCATTGCTTTGCTGTCGGCGCAGATATTTCAGTCTCTTTTGCCAGTGAATCATAATTAACCATACTTCCGGTCCGTGAAGCGGCAATACAGAGAAAACGATAGAACATCAGATCGTCATTTACCTGGATAAGTCCCTTAATATCTCTTCTGATATATGTCTGAATATAGGACGAGTAATAGTTTTCCCAATCTATGTCCGTGTTTTCATAAAGGGCCGGCATCGAACCTTTATGGATTCTCTCAAATATTGTCATCATATCAAGCGGCTTTACTTTGGAAATCCGCTGCATAAGAAGCTTAGGTGAAGTCGAGAATTCAGGCAAAGCACTTCCGGAAATCTCACTGCTTGAAAGACCTGATAAATAGACAATGCCGACACGCCCTGCAAGGCTTTCACCTTCACCCTTGGTCACAGGAAACATATGCGTCCCTGTCAGCCAGAAGCTGCCGTTCGTCTTGTTGGCATCAACGTACATTTTTATGAAGGGAAGCAGCTGGGGGGCATATTGAATTTCATCTATTATGACCGGGGGGGAGTACCGCTGCAGAAATAGTGCTGGTTCGCGAACGGCAAGGTCCCGTACGCCCGGATCATCAAGCGTCACATATTTACGATCTTCCTCTGCCAGGTTTTTCAACAGGGTCGTTTTGCCGACTTGCCTTGGACCGATAATAAGCAATACAGGGAAAGTTGCAATAATGTTTTTAACGGCCAGTTCAATAGTTCTTTTAATATACATGATAAGTCCCTCGTAATGATTGGAAACTTAAGTAAAAAAGTCGATTTTAGGCATTTCTAAACTCTGATTTGATTTTTGCGCGAAATGCGTTTGAAGTCAATAGGCAAAAAAAGTGCGTACAATATATCAATTAAAGAAAGTTCAGGCGATTCCAAAGTAGCAAATTACATTTGCGAGCCATATTTTCGGGCCTGTTTGCCTGTGCCTGTAAAAAGGAAAATTTGAATCCGCCTGTTTTTGCCGAATAGAACAGAAATTTATTATTGGATTTCCAATAGTAGGATATTGACAATAGTGTGTGGTGCACACTATAATGCTGATATCGGAGGTACGTGAAATGAATGAGAAGGAAGAAATATTGGCCAATCTGATTCCGGAATTAAGGAGAGGCACCGTAGTCCTTAGCGTTCTGAGTCAATTAACGGAGCCGGTATACGGGTATTCCCTTGTACAGGAGCTGTCCGCTAAAGGTATGGAGATTGAAGCCAATACTTTATACCCGCTCCTGCGCAGACTTGAAAAGCAAGGGCTTGTCATGAGCCAGTGGGAGACGACGTCCAACAAACCGCGCAAATATTACATGAGAAATGTAAAGGGCACAATTGTATATGAGGAACTGAAAAAGCAATGGACGGATATAATCGGGATTGTAAATGCACTGCTTGGGGAGGATAAGCAAAATGGATAATCAACAATTTATCAAAGATCAGATCGACCGGTATTTGTATCAGGTATCAAGGTATCTTTCCGGCAGGAACAAGGACGACATCGAAAAAGAGATCCGCTCCCTGATTGACGATATGCTCGATGCAAGGTGTCAGGGCAGGGAACCAGCCAAAGAGGATCTGGAGGCGGTGTTTGCCGAACTCGGAAGACCAAGCGAACTTGCTGCAAAGTATAATGATTCCAAAAGGTATCTGGTGGGACCCGATCTTTTTCCGATATACATCAACGTGCTGAAGGTGGTAGTGGGAGTTATCATTGGAGCATCGGTAATATCCAACCTGATTTCCATCGTGACCGGCACCTTTTCATGGATGAATTTTGGAAGCATATTTGGAGCTGCCCTATCAGCTTTTGCTGTTGTTACGATTATTTTTGCCCTGATAGAATGGAAAGGGATCAGTGTGGATGATATTTTCGAGGGCAAGATGGATGAAATCTTTGACGGCAAAATGAAATTGCCGCCGGTTCCTGAAAAGAAAGCAAGGATTCCGAAAAGCGAACCTATTGTGGGCCTGATTTTTTCCGGTATTTTTGTCTTTCTGTTCGTTTTTGCTCCGCAGTACTTTGGATTCTGGGCTTCGGGAAACGGCGGATATGTCTCTGTCTTTGACATTGCTGTCATTAAGTCGATAACAGGTCTGTTCCTGATGTGTTTTGCAACCACAGTTATTAAGGAAATCTTCAAACTTATCGAAGGAAGATTCACCATCCGGTTCATGATTGTTACGATTCTTTGCAATGTGGCTTCAGTAATCCTGATTGTATACATATTCAGGACCTACCCGATCTGGAATCAGAATTTTCCTTCACAATTTCTTACGGCTGCAAATATTACGGATTTTCCGGGACTGCAGGCCAACTGGACTTTTCTTACTGAAACCTTGTTTCTGGGGATACTGATCTTTGGAACAGCGGTGGAAACATTGTCGTGCATTGTCAAAACGCTGGTATATGGGATTAGAAGTCAGGAATATTGATAAAACCGGCGGGGAAACTGTTATTATGTATATATTCATTCAACTCGAACAGGCAGGGCGAGCATGACAAACGATGAATCCAATAATACATTCGAGATTCTGCGCATCAACCAGGGCGCTTATACGGACTACAGGCTGAAGTTGGCCCTTGAAAGCAGAATGCTGATTTTTGCATTTCCTTCCATCTTGAATTTTCTGCTGATTTTCGCAGACATCAGCATTATTCAAAATGAGGCTGCCCGGTATGGTATCGTTTTTGTGCGTGCCGCATATTCCGTCGCCCTTTATATTTTGCTTTTCAGGATCAGGAGAATTCATAGTTTCCTGACATTCTGCAGGCTAACCACATTTTTTGAAATTATTACCGCAGGGATTTTCCTTTATGTCTTTTTCCAGTACCCTTCACCTGATTTTATGATTCAGACCCTGGGAGCGATCATTATTACCCTTGGCATTTTCCTTATTCCCAACACGTGGAAGAACATGATTCTTGTCGTTGCGTGGATGAATATTTCTTTTCTGGTTTGTGCAAAAATCCGGATACACGACTTAAACCCGATGAGCTTCTGGGCGGGAGCCGTTTACATCACAATCAGTATTCTTTTGTGTGCTTTTTTTACATGGAACACGCAGAAAGCACAGAGATTCGAATTTTTTGCGAGGCAGGAACTTTTGCGTCAAAGTTCAACCGATCATTTAACACAGGCGACAACAAGAATCAAGCTGGAGGAAGAGGCTGCGCGCTGGCTGATTTTCTGCCGCAGGCAGCAAATTCCTCTTTCCCTTATTTTCGTTGATGTTGACAATTTGAAACAGATTAATGATAAGTACGGACATCTTGCAGGTGATCAAGTGCTGTTGGAAATTGTCATTCGAATCCGCAGTTCCCTTCGCGAGTCGGATATTGTTGCACGTTGGGGCGGTGATGAGTTTGTCCTGCTGCTGCCTGATGTAGATATGAAAAAGGGAATCGATATTTCTGAGGCTATCCGTCAGAAAATCAGCCGGGAGCCTCTTGCAGACAGCATAACGGCAACCTGCAGTTTTGGTGTCGTGGCAATGACGGAAAAATCAACATTTGAGACTCTTGTACATGAAGCGGATGAACTCATGTATAAGAGTAAAAGGCTGGGGAAAAACAGAATTGAGCATGCCTGACGGCTGCGCAGCAAATATAATTCGAGGCAATGAAATATGAATGATGATTTTCTGAAAATATGGTTTGCAGGGTTCCATTCCGGAATGGATAAAATGGATGACAAAAACCGTAGCATACTATTGAGCGAATGCGGCAAAGCCTGCTCAGATTCTTTTTCAAGGCAGATATATGTCGAAGAATATGGGAAGTCAAATAATTTCGACGATTTCCTGGAACGCATCATGGCAGGTATACCGGGACTCAATATTGAAAAACACGAGGATGGGTACATTGAAGTGATATACCGGCAGTGCTTTTGTGGTCTTGTTATGTCAGGGCTGGTTGATTCGCCCGCATTCTGTGAGTGTTCCCGGCAAAGTCTCCGGTATAATTGGGAAGCGATCTTCGGTGAAGGTAATGTCGAAGTTACTCTTCTGCAGTCCATTTTAGAGGGGAAAGATTCATGCCGGCTCCTTGTCCGGCTTGACCGCTCTTTTGACTGTGACTGATCTGACAAAGAACATTGGACAAATGCCTGTCCTAGATTGTTTCTTCATAGTTTTATCAATAAATGAAGAAATATGTCATATAATGGATCTGTTAATCCGAATTACATACGGTTTATAATCGGGTTAAGTGCAGTAGAATTGTATTGGGAAAGCAGGGTTTAGTATTTGCGAATTCACGACGCTTTGGCATACCAGGAGGAATATATGGGAGAAAACAATAACAACCGCAGCGATATTGCAAGCCGCATCCGGGAACTGCGTGAATCTGTCGGCTGCTCAGCTGAACAGACGGCCGTCTATCTTGGAATTGGTCTTCCGGAGTACTTGAGTTATGAATCCGGCGGTCTTGATGTGCCAATCAGTATCCTCTATGAAATTGCAGGCCAATTCGGTGTCGACCTGACGGATCTTATGACCGGAAAATCCCCGAATCTGCAGCAGTACTGTGTAGTCCGCGATAAAAAGGGACCGGAAATCGAACGGTTTCCGGGCTACCGATTCCAGAGCCTGGCATTTGACTTTCAAGGCCGTTCGTTTGAGCCGCTGCTTGTGACACTCGATCCTGCCAAAAACCGGAGCATCGGGCTGGTTACACATGTCGGCCAGGAATTCAATCTGGTTTTGTCAGGAAGGGTGCGCGTAGTCCTCGGAGGCCGGTCAGTGGATTTGAACACCGGCGACAGTATCTTTTTTGATCCGACGATTCCTCACGGCCAACTGGCACTTGATGAGGTATCAGCCAGTTTTTTAACTGTTATTACGCGTGACAATCCGACCGACTTTCATGAAAAGAAGGAGCCGATATGCTGAACCGTTTTTTGCCTCGTGAATCTTTTTCGTCCTATGAGGATTTTCTGGAAAATTATCAGGTAAATATTCCTGAGAACTTTAATTTTGCCGTGGATGTGGTGGACGCATGGGCAAAAGCTGATAAAGATAAACTTGCGCTGGTCTGGTGCAATGATGAAGGGGATGAACGGCGTTTTAGTTTCGGTGACATTTCACTGGAGAGTGCCAGAGCCGCCGTCGCATTCGCGCGTCTGGGAATAAAAAAAGGGGATGCAGTTATGCTCCTGCTGAAAAGACGCTGGCAGTTCTGGATTTATGCCCCTGCGCTGATGCGTTTGGGTGCGGTCTATATACCTGCAACTATCCAGTTAACCAGGAAAGATATTGTATATCGCTGCGCGGCCGCATCTGTCTGTGCGATTTTTTCGATTACTGAAAAAGATATAGCAGAGGCCGCAGCAGAAGCTTTGCCCGAATGCCCTGACGTCCGTGTGGCAGCCTTTGTTCGTTCCGATCCGAAAGCAGAAGCATTGGAACCGGTTTTTGAACCGCATGACGGATGGCTGGATTTGAATGATCTTATCGCATCGGTTACCGATGAGGAAGCGAAGGCGTTCCGTGATGTCAAGCCATCGGCAGGCGGAACGGATCCGATGCTCCTGTATTTTACATCGGGTACTACCGGAATGCCGAAGATGGTACTGCATGACTTCAATCATCCCCTGGGACATATTGTAACCGCCCATTACTGGCAGCAGCTGGGACCGGACGACCTTCACATCAGCGTAGCCGATACCGGCTGGGCCAAATGCGGCTGGGGTAAAATATACGGCCAGTGGATCTGCGGGGCGGCAAATTTCGTCTATGACATGGACCGCTTTGATTCAGCCCGACTTATGGAAATGCTTTCGAAATATAAGGTGACGACATTCTGCGCACCGCCGACGATCTACCGGTTTATGATTCAGGAAGATTTGCAGTCATACGACCTGTCATCCCTGCGTCTGGCACTGACGGCCGGCGAGCCATTAAATGCTGTGGTTTTTGACCGTTTCAAAGAGAGCACAGGATTATCCATCCTTGAGGGGTTCGGGCAGACCGAAGGATCTGTTCTTTGTGCGAGCTTTCCCTGGGATGCCCCGCGCCCCGGATCAATGGGCAAGCCGGCTCCTTTGTATAAGCTCGATATTATTGACGATAATAATGAATCCTGCCCTCCCGGTACGGAAGGACGAGTCGTTGTCACCGGTTTGGAAGAACGTCGTCCGGTCGGACTTTTTTGCGGTTACTACCGGGATGAAGCAGCTACCAATCGAGTTTGGCATGACGGTATTTACGAGACGGGCGACGTAGCCTGGCGTGATGAAGACGGCTTTTATTGGTATGTCGGCCGTTCTGACGACGTGATCAAATGCTCCGGATATCGAATAGGACCCTTTGAAGTGGAGAGCGCACTGCAGACACACCGGGCTGTTCTTGAATGCGCAATCACAGCCGCTCCTGACCCGATACGGGGGCAGGTAGTCAAGGCAACGGTTGTGCTCGCCCGCGGCTACACACCGTCCGATGATCTGGTCCGGGAACTGCAGAACCATGTCAAGCATGCAACAGCTCCCTATAAGTACCCGAGAATCATTGAATTTGTTGCTGCCTTACCAAAGACAACCAGCGGGAAAATACGCCGTGTTGAGATCCGCGGTAACGATGAGAAGAAAGAAGAGTCGTAATCGAATACAAGGAGTGAAATTATGGAATACACAGCAAATTCTGAACGTTACAACCAGATGATTTACAGACGCTGCGGACAAAGCGGACTGAAGCTTCCCGCAATCTCTCTCGGAATGTGGCACAATTTCGGGGACACGACCCCCTTTTCCAATAGCCGCGAGATGATGCTGGGGGCATTTGACCTTGGAATAACCCACTTTGACCTGGCTAATAATTACGGACCGACGGCGGGATCAGCTGAGGAGTCTTTTGGGAAAGTGATTTCTGAAGAACTTAAGGGATACCGTGATGAGCTTGTCATATCGACAAAGGCCGGTTACTATATGTGGCCCGGACCGTATGGCGAGTGGGGATCAAAGAAGAACCTGATATCTTCGCTTGACCAGAGCCTCAAACGCATGAAACTGGATTATGTCGATATTTTCTATCACCACCGTCCGGATGCGGAGACACCGATGGAAGAGACGGCAGATGCACTTGCCCAAATCGTCCGTCAGGGAAAGGCGCTGTATATCGGGATTTCCAATTATTCGCCGGAGCAGACCGCACGGATGATAGAATTATTGGATGGTATGGGGATACATCTACTGATACATCAACTTTCACACAGCATGCTTGGACGTCAAAACGAAGCCGTCTATGACGTGCTCGAACATAAGGGGGTCGGATCCATTGCATTTTCCCCGCTCGCCCAGGGTCTTTTGACAGACCGGTATTTGAAAGGGATTCCCGAAGATTCCCGCGCGAGAGGCAAGAGTGTCTTCCTCACTGAGGCAAATATTACCCCGGAAAAGATGCGTAAGGTTACCGCCTTGAATGATCTTGCTGCGGAACGCGGACAGGTACTGTCTCAAATGGCACTTGCATGGGTGCTGCAGCGTGCAACTTCTGTTATCATCGGTGCGAGCCGGCTGCCGCAGATTGTTGAAAACTGCAAAACAATTGAGAATACTGTGTTTTCCAACGAAGAATTGATGAAAATAGAGAAAATTCTGAATGGCTGAACACAGCACCGGCAGATTTATATTTATTGAAAAGGATATTTGTAATGGATTACACGGCTAATTTTGACCGATATAACAAGATGGTTTACAGACGATGCGGCAACAGCGGATTGAAGCTTCCGGCAATTTCACTCGGGATGTGGCGTAATTTCGGCGACATGACTGCTTATACATACGGCCGGGAGATGATACTGGGGGCTTTTGATCTGGGAATAACACTTTTTGACCTGGCAAACAATTATGGCCCCGCAGCAGGTTCGGCCGAGGAGACTTTGGGGAAAGTCCTTTCAGGTGATCTGAAATCCTACCGTGATGAAATATTGGTGGCTACGAAGGCCGGATATTATATGCGGCCCGGACCATATGGCGACTGGGGTTCGAAAAAGTACATCGTATCTTCGCTTGACCAGAGCCTCAAACGCATGAAACTGGATTACGTGGATATTTTCTATCATCATCGCCCGGATCCGGATACACCGATGGAAGAGACGGCTGAAGCCCTTGCGCAGGTAGTTGCACAGGGCAAGGCACTTTATGTCGGTATTTCGAATTACTCGCCGGAGCAGACTGCGCGGATGATAAGTATTTTGAATGGGATGGGGGTCCATCTTCTGATTCATCAGCTGTCCCACAGCATGATCGGACGTCAGAATGAGCCGGTATATGATGTACTGGACCAAAATAAAGTGGGGTCGATTGCATTCTCGTCTCTTGCACAGGGTATTCTCTCGAACAGGTACCTGCATGCAGTTTCGGAGGATTACCAGTCCAAAAGCAAGCGCATACTCACAACGGAATCATGTATCACATTGGAAACAATGAAAAAGGTTGAGACACTTCACGGGATGGCAGTGGAACGCGGTCAGAATTTGTCACAGATGGCACTGGCATGGGTACTGCAGTGGTCAACATCCGTAATAATAGGTGCGAGCCGGTTGTCACAGATCAGGGAAAACTGTCAGACAACTCAGATGCTTGCATTCTCAAAAGAAGAACTCGACAAAATTGATACAATACTAAATGGATGAAATCATTAATCCGGATTCTTTACCTGCGTTCATAGTCTCTTAGCAGCAGAAGAAGTTCCGTACGGCTGTTAATACAGATCTTACGGTATATTGCGGTACAGTATGTGTTAACAGTAGGGTAGGCAATCGCCAGGATGCCGGAAATCTGACGAAGCGTGTGTCCTTTCAGGAGCAGCTCACAGACTTCCGTTTCACGGTTTGTCAGATTGTATTTTTTAAATAGCGGCAGATGATCGTCGATGACCTCTTTTTTCTTTGCGTCCTTTGCCCAATTGTCTTCATATAATGTCTGTGAAAGTGCAGGCGAGATCATGAGAAACAGGATCATAACCGTTCCGGACAGTATGGATGCAGCCAGGGAAACCTGCGAGGAATTGGCAAGGTTTACGAAATTGCCGGCGAGGACACCGGCGATGCCTCCGATTGTATAACTGAGAAGTACGGGATACATCGATACTCCGGAGGATAAATTGATAAGACCTTTTCCGATTCCTTTGCCAAGTATTGCAAAAGTACAGCTGATGACCAGTGTCAGATAGACACGCGGAGGTGTCGGGTTGATATTGACAGGTTCGGGTATCGAAGGATCCGCGGGCAGATCTTTTTTCTTGAAAAACGGCAGGGCGGCCAGACCGGCCAGCAGCAGAAAAAAGGACAGAAAAATATTAGCCTGTTCCCCGAAAAAATTCTTTGCAGGGTTCTCTTCGAGAAAGGATAACATTCCGATCAGCAGATTACTTCCGATCACGGCGTATAGCTTTTCCGTGTTGTTGAGCGTAAAGATAAACGGAATCAGAATGCAGGCGTTGACACATCCGATAAAAACCCCGACCCAGATTACGGAAAAAATACCGGGAATGCCCGTGACGAACAACATGTTCACAACCATACCAAATAGAAGTGCGCCGGCTCCGATGCGTGAGGCCTTTACGTACCACTGTTTTTTCAGAATGAAGATAAAAAGGGCGGACGAAAGGAGAATGACAAAATGCAGCAGGGTACGAAGATTCGTGTTGAATACGACTGTTCTGTCAGGGGATGCGGTCTACCAGGTTGCAAACACGATGACCCAGGCGTAATAAACGATCCAAATGTGGACATAGGGGTAGTTTTTCCTGCGAAAACCTTTAAAATGTATGACGTTATCAGAATAACTCCGGTCCGCTGCATGACGGACTTGGTTCGTGGCATCGTCCGGCATACAAACTCCCCCCGGCATATCTATTTGCATGCATATTTTCGTTATCATTTATACTATAAACATAAAAGGATGGAATTGGAATGATTGACTGTAAACTGATTGCACTTGATTTGGACGGAACAGCATTAAAGGAAGGCGGCTGGCTGTCGGATACTACGCGCCAGGCAATTGCCGGAGCCGTTTCGGCTGGATATATCGTTGCTCCGACGACAGGCCGGACACTGTCGGAAATTCCGGATGAGGTCCTGGCTATTCCGGGTATCCGGTATGCAATTGTATCAAACGGTGCAAGTGTAATGAACCTGGATAGCGAAGAAGAAATTTTTGCCGATCTTCTTCCCATGGATGTAACCAAACCACTTTACGATTTGATGTATGCACAGGATCTGGCATTTCAGGCATACAGTGAAGGTGTTTCATATTGTGATGAAAAATTTGTAACTGAAGTAGTCCAATATTTCGGCGGGCGCGGAATGAATTATTCATGGCTTGCGGAAAGAATCCGATTCGTGAAAAATTTGCCTGCTTATTTTGAAAAGGCGGGCAAGCGTGTGGAAAAAATCACAATTAACTGGATTTCTGCTGAGAACCGTCCCATCCTGGTAAAAGCTCTTTCCGAAATACCCGGGATCGCGGTAACATCGTCCGACCCGCGGAACATGGAGATCAATTCGTCGACTGCCAATAAAGGCGCCGCCCTTATGCAGCTCAGTCAGGCACTGGGCATTGCACGCGAACAGGTTATGGCGATCGGCGATGGTCAGAATGATATTGAAATGCTTACCTTTGCAGGATTTTCGGTTGCAATGGGCAATGCCGTACAGGACGCCAGGAAGGCTGCTTCGTATGTAACTGTGACAAATAACGAAGAAGGTGTAGCGGTCGCGTTCCGGAAATTTCTCGGAATAGAGTGAGGGAGCCATTCACTTGCTTCTTCGCTCGGTCAGTCCTCGGATTGCTTTGCAATCCTGCGGAATCTACTCAGAAGCAAGTGAATGGTTCTTGCAAAGCGCCCGATGGGCGCTGAGGAAGGAATAGGATTGCTTTGCAAT
>Ga0209123_1000162_pt1 | contig 102463 bp, 70 predicted proteins | sample BarGraIncu00431A_FD_184500 | JGI IMG/M metagenome (GOLD analysis project Ga0209123, IMG submission 184500) | Arctic peat soil microbial communities from Barrow, Alaska, USA - Barrow Graham LP Incubations 004-31A (SPAdes) (version 2) | ecosystem: Environmental > Terrestrial > Soil > Wetlands >... | reverse complement strand
TGCGATAGTTTTGCATCAGTTTGGATATTCTCAGTTTTGTTTTGACTGGTGCTTGATTTGCTAGTTTTTTGACCTTTGATTTTTGCATACTCATCTTCAGCAAATTCTGAGAAGTGCAATAGATTATCTATTCCATACCTAAAGGTCGCAAGAGGTATCTTGTCCAAAATCAACTCATGTCTTTCTTTTAATGTTAGATTGTCAGGTATATAATATCGCATTCTGTGCATGGAACTCGTGACACCATCCCAACTTCCAATTGTCTCGATTGTGAATTCTGGCTGATTAAAAATTACACCAAAATAATAATCATCGGTCATTATTATGTTTCCCCAGTAATCTTGTTCAAAATCAAAACCTGAATAATAATCAGTGCCATCTTGGTGGATTTCGGGAAGGTGGAAAGTTATTTGATATACATAATTGCGAATGTCTGCAATTAGATAATCAAAGCTCTTCTTGTCAAAATTATTAGTGTTGTGCTTTATGTATTGGTACAACATGTGATCCGAGATTTCCTCGTTCTTCCTGGCTAAATAATCGCTTTCAAAATACTCTTTTTCTTGTAAGCCGGTTCTAGGTTTATAAAGAAACGTGCAGAAGTCTAAAGGAGTTAAATCAAGATATTTTTTGTTTGTTATAATGTCCGTATTTCTTGCTGAAGTTGTAATTCTAATCTGTTTTTCTTCTGTAATGTCATTGCTATTGTAGTGTTCTGTTTGGGTTCGTTTTTCGAACTGTTTCTCAGCCATTTCTGAAAATGTCAATAAGCCAGTGAGTCCAGGTTTGAATTTTGCTTCGGGAATGAGATTTTTTAGTGTTCTGATTTTTTCTCTTAATGTTTCCTGTTCGTCAACTTCAGACTCGATATTGAAAAGTATTGATAGTGTAATTGGGTCTGTGTCGTAGTACTTGTATTTGTTTTCCTCGAAACTGTCATTTTTATTATCATCATTTTCTTTGATAATTTCGTTTTCGGGTTTCGGAATTAAAATCTGTATTTTATGAGCAAAATTTCGAATTTCGGACAATAAGTATTCAAAGTCAGGTTTGTTGTAATTCTTAGTGACATATTTTATATACTTCTCCATTTGTGAACGTGTAACATCATCGTCAAACGAATGTCGGTCGTGAAGTTTGTATAACATGCTGCAAAACTCAGCGGGTGTTGCATTGTAGTTTATTTCATCATTGATTTGTGCTTGTTCGGGTTGTTTTATAATAGGTTTTTCTTGTAGTACTGAATTGGTAGTATGATTTTCTTCAAGCTTTAATTGAATGATATTGTTGGGAGTTATTTTGGAAGACTCTATGATACGAGCATATTCTTTCTCTGCTATATCTGAGAATTTAATAAGATTTGTAATGTCGTGAATTATTGAAGCCTGAGGTAACGATTTACGAAATAATTCAACTCGCTCTCTTAATGTTTGATTATCTGTGAATCTTAAATCTATATCGAATACAATGTCCAAAATAACTGGACCTAACATGTATTCTAAATAGGGGTTATAGCTTTCTCTTAACTGTTCACTTGCATAACTCGGATAGCCAGTATCTTGATCAATCTCAATATCTGGCATTGGTTCCGGATTTTTTACTTGAAATCGAATACTGTCTTGAAAATTTCTAATATCAAGAATAAGGTATTCGAAACATTTTAAATCAAAATCATTTGATTTCTCTTTAATAAACTGATACATTTCAACTGAGGAAATTTGAGTTCTGCCAAAAGGAGATTCAAATAAGTCATATACCTCTTCACAAAATTGGATTATTGAGTATTGGCTAAATTTCATAGTTAAAATGTTCTTTATTGTAATTATAATACTTTTACCGCTTCATCAATTACATTGCTATTAAAGCTATCAAGATAGGTGTTTGTTGTTTTAAGGTCCTTATGACCTAAGATTTGAGAAATGACTTCTCTTGGTACTTCATTGTTCTGTAAACTCATAGCCATAGTATGACGACTAACATAAGAGGTCAGATTAATGTCACTGATTCCAAATTCATCTGCCAAGCCATCAAGATATGAATTTAATTTTTTCAATCTTGTTTTTAAGTGATTGTAGAGTTTTTCGCCAGTCAGATTTTCAATAGTTACAATTGGCAATAAGTAATTATCAACCGGCTTCTTCAACTCGGAAAGTTCATTAATAAGCGTTTTAAGCTCCTCTGATAGCTTGATATTTATTGCTTTAGCGCCTTGGCTGTTTTTTGTTTTGTGGCGTTTATATACAATGTAAAGCCCATTCTCATACCTCTTAATGTTCTCAGGTGTTAAGCGTGCCATATCCACGAAGCTCATTCCATAACAAAAGTATGAAAAAAGGAATAATTTTCGAGCATATTCGTTAACTTTTTTTTCTGAACTTGTAGTTTTTATTTTGACAAGATATTCAGACGGCAAATATCGTTTTTCGGTTTCTTCTCCCAATTTGGCGACTTCGAAACCTCCTTTTCCGAACGGGTATGTAGTTGGACTTGCCTCTTTTGCCTCAATGGCCATATTTAATGCTGAACGCAATGACTTGAAATAAATTCTTCGTGTGTTACCTGAGCAGCCTTTTCGTTGTACTGTTCTTTTGTTGCCTTTAGTGCTTGTGTAGATAGTTTCTCGTGGCATTTGCATGAAAGTGTCTAATGCCCGTATATATTTAATGTCAATTTCTGAAAATAGTTTATTGTCGAAATTCTTATCGAAAAGTTCAAGCATATCCAAAGTGCGTTGATAACAAATCGCATTTCCAGTGTGATCTGTTTCTTTCAGCGTTTTTATGAGATTCTCAAAAAAAGGTTTAACTTTGCCTTTCTTAGAGCGATTAAGAAAGGCTTCCTCGAATTGGTTGAGTGTCCAATCGATTTTGTTGCGGTCGAATTCGTCAATTACATCTTTGGCTTTTAGAAGTTGTGTACTTATAAAAGTGTTATTTTTCTCGTAATCCGGATTGATGCGTTTGTCTTTCTTAAACTGTGAATACTCTTCATTCCATTGATTTGGATTTGCAGAAAGGTTTAAGCTGATAAATTTACGCTGTCTGTTTTTAGTAACTCTCAAAACGATAGGATTGGCACCGTTTTTTAAAACTGTACTTTTGTACAAGATCGAAGCAATTGATACGCCTTTCATACTTACATTACACATTTACGTTACACAAACATTACACAAAAGCTAAAAGTTAGTACAATTATAGCAAATGTGAATACTCGTTTAGCATTGATTAATAAGTACAAAGATACACAAATACAAGTAATTACCAAAATATATTAAGTAATATTCTCTCGTCTGGGGGGCGGGTGGTCGCAAGTTCGAATCTTGTCATCCCGACTGAATATGGAGTGGGAGTACGACTTTAAGTTGTACTCCCACTTTAGGTTATGACGTATTCGCTTGCGGAGGACAGGGAGTAGAAATATATTGTAAAATAAACATATAAACAAAGCTTAAATTAGCAACTAACTATTATCTTTGAACCCAATTTATATTTACATAATAAAAAACAACAATTTGTTTGTCTTTAGCAGCTTATAACTATCTATTTTCTTAAATAGCATTTTTAAAAGGGAGTTAATTGTTGCTTTTGTTTTCAGTTCATATTTAATAAAATTTATCATGCCTAAATTAAGTGTTGTAATTATTACTCATAACGAGGAAAAAAGAATTCGTCCGACTCTGGAGTCTGTAAAATGGTGTGACGAAATTATTGTTGTTGACTCCTGCAGTACAGATAAAACGGTTGATATTTGTCAGGAATATAATCATTGTCAGGTTTATACTCAACCATTTTTAGGCTTTGGATTGCAAAAGAGATTTGCTGTTGAAAAAGCTACGAACGACTGGATTTTGTCGGTAGATGCTGACGAAGTGATGACAGATGCTTTGCAAAAAGAGATAAAAACACTTATGTCCAAGCCCACTATTCCCTATTCAGGGTTCTATTTACCCATTACATTGGTATTTATGAACAGGGTATTTAAATACGGTTCCGAAAACAAGAAATTACATCTTCGCCTGTTTAATAGGAATGCCTGTAATTTTAATGATAAAAATCTGCATGAAACAGTAGAAGCTACCGGAACTACTTCAAAGCTTGAAAATGAGATATTGCATTACAGTTATATTGATATTGAACAGTACTTTCATAAGTTTAATAACTATACTACAGCTTATGCAAAAGATAATTTGCATAAAGGCAAAAAAACAAATGTATTTGCAGCTGTACTTAAATTTAAATTTTATTTTTTCAAATTATATTTTGTCAGGCTGAATTTTTTAAATGGTTACCCCGGTGTCGTCTGGTCACTATTTTCTTCGTTTTATATACTCGTAAAAAAGGCCAAGCTTTACGAGAAGAACCATTCTAAAAGTATATCATGATCATTATTCTAATAGTTATAATCGCTGTTTGCGCATTTCTTACCATTCAGTATAGTCTGTTTCTTCCACCTGTGAAGGGATTGCCCATTTTAATGTATCATAAAGTTAGTTCAGATGTAAATGATCAACTAACTATATCTGTCAAAAATCTGGAAAATCATTTTAAATATCTTTCCAATCACGATTATAAGTGTTTGCCCTTAAAGCATATTTCTGACAGCACAAACAGAAAATTGCCACGTCGGAGTTTTACTCTTACATTCGACGATGCCTATCTGAATAATCTCGAATATCTGTATCCTTTGTTGCAAAAGTATAATCTTCATGCTACTATTATGTTGCCTGTAGGGTATTTGGGCAAAACCAATGAATGGGATGAAGGGAAAGAAGCATTAATGAATTATAAGCAACTTCTTTCGCTAGATAGTAAGTATATCAGTTTCGGATTACATACCTACGGACATATACCGCTTAAAAATTCATCGTTTAGCGAAATAACTGCTGATATTGAAAAATGCAAGCAGGAATTAAGTCTGAACGGAATTAATTATTTGCCTGTTCTTGCCTACCCCTTTGGTGGTTATCCAAGGGAAAAAGAAAAGAAGGAAGCTTTTTTCGAATTACTCAAACAATTGGGGATAGATTATGGTCTGCGCATTGGGAACAAAATAAATAGTTGGCCTTTGAAAAATAATTATGAAGTTAAACGCATAGATATTAAAGGCGACGACTCGTTTTGGACATTTAAAACAAAGCTTAAGAAGGGGCATGTAAAAATGTTTTAAAATCGTACCTGAAAAATCGCAATCCCAACTGTTTGTATTATCAGAATTCTTAATCCGAAATATACAACTCTGCTGGTATGATTAAGCAGGTAAGCAGATCACAGATCCTTATATTATAGTTACGACGAGATTGCAAATCTCGTCGACCAATGCGAAACTTTGTACATTTAATGAACATATCCGATAGGATAAGGACCTTCGGCAAAGTTTACGCTACCACACCCACCGCCTACCGAAAGCAACCCGATTCAAATCCCGAAGCATAGAAGATTATTGAAGCTGCCTGTATGCTTATCTGCCAAGTGTCCTGATTGTTCATGGATTTCATCCGCTGTCAGAGTAGTACCGACTGCTGACAGAGATGTGATAACTCCGAAAGCGGTATAAAGACCCTGTTAGCAGGTAAGTAATAGGAATTAAATAATGTCGTATATTTCAAAGATACGTTTTCACAATAGAGTTGTAACTTCAAGTCCCCTTTAGGGGAGTCAACGGTCAGCGTAGTTAATTTGGGGCGATCTTAAAAATTATTTTACCTCCCCAAGCTCCTAAAGAGGATGTAAAATACTATCTCCGTTGAAAAATAAAATTGCGACAATATATCCTTCCTGCTACTTAAAATCTAAGACAAAAGCATATTATTAACAAAATATAACAGTATAGATGTAAATTAGTATCGATTACGTTGATAATAATTCATCTATTATGTCTTAATTTGCATTGTAAATGATTTCGGTAGTTCAATGGGTTGGTTTAGCAGCATGCTGATAAACAGAACCTAAACCAACGGGCAAGTTCCCATAGGTTTCATTTGAAATAAGGGCAGATTGCCTCCATGTTCGGTAAAGAAGCTCCAATGTTTGACAACATTGCACTAACTTTCATGAACATTGCTACAATGTTGTGTATAATAACGACAACTTTCAACAACATTACTATAATGTTGTGTATAATACCGACAACTTTTAGGAAGAATGCGCCAATGTTGTGTATAATGATAATCACTTTTAGGAAGAATGCTCTAATGTTGTGTGTAATGACGACAATTTTCAGGAAGAATGCTACAATGTTGTATGTAATGACACCAACTTTCAGGAAGAATGCACCAATGTTCCTGAAAGTTGAAGCCCTGTTTAGTAAAGAAAGAGTAATGTACTACTAAAAATAAGACCTTTTAATGTGAAATTATAAATAGCCTATTGAAATATTGATAACTAAAATTCAACTGAATATGGGAAATGCAAAAGTATCGACAAATTTTTCGGGAGCCAGGTATTCCGATAGGGGTTTGAGTACAAAAACAAGCCATGTGTTGGAAAAAATGGACGGCAACACGGCATTTACAAACCCAACACCCACACTAGCCGAAATAGCCGATGCCAATACCGCTTATATTACGGCATTGGGCAAGGTGGAATATGGCACAAAAGAAGACACGGTAATAAAAAACAACCTGCGTGCTACACTGATAGTACTGCTTAAGCTGCTGGCCGACTATGTACAAACCACCAGCCAAGGCGACGAAGCCATTATATTGAGCAGTGGCCTGGACGTAAACAAAAAACACAGTAAAGTGGGAATGCTGGAGAAACCTGTAAATTTTACCGTGAAGCCGGGCAAAAATAAAGCTACGGTATTGGTCAGTTGGTACAAAATACATTCGGCCAAATACTACGAAATAGAATTTACCGAAGCCCCCATTACTCCAACCAGCATATGGAGACAACGCACTACTACCAAAATAAAAACGGAACTGGACGGATTTGTCAGCGGCGTGGAATATGCATACCGCATGTGTGCAGTATGCACTCATCCGGCACGCGTATGGAGCGATACTATTTACAGCTTTGTGCTCTGACGCCACACACCCATACACATATACCGAAAGTAGAATCTAATATCCTGCACCCTAACACAGTGAGTGACTAAAACCATGTGGATGACCCCCTGTAGGGGCATTCACATGGTTTGCTAACCCCCAATTAGTTACTTATCGGTAGAGCTCCCTAAATAAAAATACAATTAAATTAAATAACATGCAGTTAATGTAAATAATTGTTTTTACCTTTGGGGCTTTAATTTAATTAAAAAGAAATTATAAACTCGCGTAAAGCGGAAACAGGTGCAACTCTAATGTGCATATATATGTGTTAGGCGTAAGCATAGAAATGAATAGAGAGTTGAGCTCAACGACTAATTTAGTCATAAAAAGTTAGTTTTATAATTTTACGACATACTTCTCTATAACACAATTTTTTGTAAAACGGAAATTTAAATATATAACTCCTATTAAAACAAGAATAATATGAACCCAAAATCACTCTTAGCTCTTTCGATTTTAACGTGCATATCTTTAGTGCCAATTTTTGCTCAATCCATTTTTAAATTAGCCCCCAAAACAACTACATTTATTTCAAATTCACAGATTGAGTGTATTTATCAATACAAGGTTGTATCATTAAAACGCGAGACAGGGGCAAATCCGAATGAAACCGGAACAATAATAGATACTTATAATACCATTTTGCAGGCAAATGCTTCTGTCTCGAAATTTTGGGATTGGAACTTACTTAGAAAGGATAGCATTTTGTTTTCATCACCTATGCAATTATCGCTAGATAGTTTAAATAAGTTGGATATTATTTATGGTAGAAGCATAAGATGCCTGTTTTTACCGGTAATTGTCAAGAATTATCCAACTGGGAAAATGACAGTAACAGATAAAATCGTTCAGGATGATTACATTTACATGGAAGACGAAATCAATCGTAATTGGACATTAAAAGATGATACCTTAACAGTATGTGGATATCGTTGCAATAAAGCTGAAACTACTTTTGGAGGAAGGAAATGGGTGGCATGGTATGCTCCTGAAATAGCAATTAGCGATGGACCCTGGAAATTGTATGGTTTACCGGGTCTGATTCTAAAAGCAATAGATTCTACTAAAACACATTCGTTTGAAGCAACTAGTTTACGAAACTCAACAGCTCCCATATATTTAACCAAGGATATTACTCCATTGAAAATAACTAAAAAAGATTTTTTTAAGAATAAGAATTATTTCGAGGGTGAGAAACTCAGAACTGAATACCTGAGTGAAGAACAAAAACAACATATCTCTATTTCAAATAAGGTGCTTTATGTATATAAACAAAGAACTGATTGGAACACAATAAGTAAGAATAGTCCTTTGGAATTTGAATAATAAAGTAGCTATTAGAGATATTTATTAGAAAAACTGCTGTACCACTATATCGAATGATAAAATTACATCATTGTCAAAGAAACATCTTTGTTCTACTTTCCTCTCTGGTTATTAGTTCTGCATTATTTGCTCAGAAAACCGAAATAAGCGGAATAGTGGCTGACAGTGTCAGCTTTATACCAATCGAAGGCGTGGTGGTGAAAGCCTTAGAAGGTAAGAAAATTATTGCTTTTACTACTACTAATAAATCTGGAAACTACAAACTTATATTTGAAAATCAAATTCAAACGTTTTCGGTCTCGTTTCAGCATATTGCTTATAATGTGAAAAGTCAGTTCGTTACTAACAAATCCCAACAATTAAATGCAGCTCTAAATTCAAAAACTGTAACATTGCGGGAAACTATTATAAGAGCTCCCGAAGTTACCGTCAAAAAAGACACTATTTCGTTTAATGTAGCTTCATTCAAGTCAGCCTCCGACCGTTCTATTGAAGATGTTATAAAGAAACTACCGGGGGTAGAAGTTTCAATAGATGGTAAAATTGCCTATCAAGGTAAAGACATCAGCAAGTTCAACATTGAAGGACTCGATATGCTCGGTGGAAAATATACGCTTGCTTCAAAAAATGTTCAGGCAAATGACGTTAGTCGAGTAGAGGTTATTGAAAACTATCAAGAAGTAAAGCAATTGCAAGGCAAAGAATATAGTGACAAAGTGGCGATGAACCTAAAACTAACCAAAGAAGCTAAGATGCACCTGATTGGTACAATGGAACTCGGGGGCGGTTATCGTGAAAATGAGGAGTTGTATGATGGTGTTCTTACCGCAATGGCTTTTGGGAAAAAAGCACAATTTATTGGTACGCTGAAAGCCAATAACTTTGGTGAACCATTGTCCAATGAAGCGATTGATCATTTTGGATCTAATTATATATCCAATGTGCCCAACGAATTAATAGGAAATGATTTAGCCGCATCGGCACCTCTTGCGTACAACCATTATCGGCAAAAAAACGACTTACTGACATCGCTCAATTCAATATTCAAACTGTCAGAAGATAAAACACTGCGTGTCAATCTGGATTATAATCGTGATCAGAATAATTATCAATACGAAACCAACAGTGTTTATTTCCTCAATGATAATACGGTAAAAATAGCAGAGCAGCAGAGCCCCCAATATTTGAGCAGCTCGATGAGTGCTAATGTGAATTATCTAATCAATAGTCCTAAACTGTATCTTTACAACAACACTTTTATCTCAATGAGCGATGTGGATAATCATTTTGGACTGATTACGAATGGTAATCAGATACAGCAGCTAAAAACAAATCGATTGCTCGGTGTGAAGAATGAACTTTCCTTTTTGAAGAAAAGAAAAAAAATGCAGTATAATTTAAATTCTATTGTCAATTATAGTTATTTACCGGATAACCGACTAACTTTTCGAGGTGTGCCGGGTATTGCAAACGATTACTATCAAATGTCGCAAGGAGAATCGTTTTTCACCAAAGAGGCGGTTTCCTGTGGCTACTATATAGGCAAACTGTCTAAACTAAGTGTAGCGTCCGATGTACAAATGGATTATGATAAGGTTTTTACTCAATTACAACGAAATGATAGTGCTACTTTAAATAAAAATGACGGTTACAAAATTGTTACTTCAGTATGGCCGGAATACCAGTTCTTATCGGTAGATCAACGCTACGGATTTACACTTGGCATGCCTGTAAATATGTACAATCTTGGTTATAAGAATCACATTAATTCTGGGTCTGATTTTTATTTCAACCATCTGTACTTCAATTCATGGTTTAAAGCACATTATGTTTTCTCTGCATTTACGAAACTTGAAATGAACACAGTTATCAACAACAGTATTGGTGATATAAAAGACTTTATTATTAATCCTATACAGACATCTTACATAAATCAGTCCGTCAGATCGGGCATCTTAGCAATCAGTCGCGACTTTTCATCAAAAATAAATATAGAATACAAAAATCCCCTACAACTTTTTTTTGCCAATGGTACAGTTTCATATGGCAATGAAAAACGAAATATTCTCAACAGTCAAACTATTACATCGGAAAGTTCCACTATCGGAATCAATTCCTCTGGTTTAGTTGATAATAATATATCTCAAAATGGCTCTATTTCAGGCAATATAAGCAAAAATATACGTTCAGCTGAGACCAGTTTATCATTAAAAGCAAATTATAACATTTCATCAGGCAAACAAGTGCGTCAGGGAATAAAAACGGATATAAATAGTAGCTCCTTTTCCATTTCGCCCAATGTACGTACGCAAATAGTTAAACGACTGGAAATAAATTATTCGATGACATACAGTCAATCTAGCTTTAATACGGTAAGTCTTAGTGCAATTTATCATCAACAATCTCATAATCTAAACTTGTCGTATAATCCAATTGATGCATTAGTTATGTATGGTTCCACGGATTTTACCCGTTCCGAGATAACCCCTGGGAATTATAAAAATATGCAGTTTCTGGATGCAGGCATACGTTACAATCTCAAAAAGTGTGAAGTAGAACTAAAGTTAAACAATTTACTCAATACCACGGAATATAGTTATACGGTTATCAGTAATTTGGATAGATTCTCCTATAATTATCACCTGAATCCAAGAGAAGTTGTGATGATATGTAAGTTTATTTTATGACAGTAATATGAGGTTTTGTGTGCCGACAACAAGTGTATTAATAAATAAAACATTTTAAAAAATGCCATACGCCTAATACATGCTCGGTCGTTAGGTGTAATTATAAAAAAGAAAAAAACATGAAAATAAGAACATTTTTGACGATTTTATTGACTATAATCTCTGTCTTTGCTTTTGCACAAAATGAAAAGACAAATAGAGAAGAATATACTCTAAAACTTCCTGTGAATGGAGAACAATTCTACGAACAAAAAGTATTCAAATCACCCTATTTTGTAAAGGAGAATGTACTTCAAATATATCCAGGAGAGAAACTATTTATTGAAGTTGAAACGACAAAAAGTGAAATTACTACAATGAGGGTTGTAAAAGAAAATCTCAATCCTAAAAAAACTATTCTGGTTGAATTTACTCAAACAACAAAAGGAAATAAAAGTGAGTCAATGATGTTGAAAGTAGTGAATCCTTTTGAGAAAGATTTGGAATATAAAGCAATGATGTATATTGTAGGACATGACAAATGGATAGATACTAATGTTTATCCAGTTAGAGCAAAATTGACTGGTTTTGAAATGTGGAGTGATGTGATAATAACTCTTGTTTTATCAGACTGGAAATTTAAAAACTAATTTGATTAACTATTGAAACCATTTGCTGGCGCGGGTCTATGACCCGTGACAAACAAAACACAAAGAAGCACAGGTTACAGACCTGCGCTAGCTGAGAAAAAAAAATGACACGACATATGAAAAAAGTACTATTATTAGCTTCTTTAATAGTTTTATCTTCCTGTAGCACCTTGATAATGAATCAAGGATTTAAAAGCTATAAAGCAGATATTGTAAAAACAAAGGAATACAAAAGCGCAAATCATTTTCAACAGGACTTATTATATCTTAATGATTTATGTGCAAATTCATTTCCTGATATTGATAATGTATTTCCCAGACAACAACGGAAATCTGTTACTGATAGTTTATTGAATTTGCTATCTGACAAAGGAGTAGACAAACAAGTGTTTAATGGATATGCACGATTCTATTTATCTCACTTTGAAAATCAACACACAAATATATCTGGTTTAGATTCCAAAATGATGTTCCCATATATTCTTCATTTTGTAGGTAGCAAATGGTATTTGTGGGATATAAATAATGATTACGATTCGTTGTTGATTGGCAAGCAAGTTACTAAGCTTAATGATAAAACTATTGAAATAGTTGAGAAGGAATTATCTCAATATGTTTTTGTGGAGAACGACATCGATAAAACAAATCAAGTTAGGGCACTTATAAATAGGTCTGATTTATTAAAACAATTTGGAATAATTGATCAAACAGATAGTATATTGCTTTCATTCGAGAATGGCAAAACTATTTGGGTGAAATCTATTTATCAAGACAAAGACATTCATTTTCATTTAGGAGACAAGCGATTTGTGCCAAATCCGATTACAAAGTACAATAATTATAACTACAATATGACTCTTTATCCTGAGGATAATTATGCATATTTCCAGTTTAACAGATGTTTTGACAAAGTAGATGCTTATGAATCTATCCATGATTATGTAAAACCATGGATTGTTCCATTTGCAAAATTGTATCTAAATATATTGATAAAAAAGAAGAAGATGCCTCGTAATAATTTTGGTTTCAAAATAGATTTCGACAGACCTGTCTTTAAAGATTACTTGCAGTTAATGTTTGATTCGATACAGAAGCAAGGAGTTGGTAATTTGATAATTGATTTGCGTAATAACGGTGGCGGTAGTTCATTGCTATGTAATCAATTAATGTATTATTTGACTGACAAGGAAGATTTGAAAGATTTTTCTAAAATGTATTATATGTCCGATTTTAATAAACAGGTCGGTAAAAAAGAATATAACAATTTCATCAAAACATACACAAAGAAAAACAACTCACAACCTGAGAAAGGTAAACTCTATCCGGATGGTTTTTTCAATTGTGATAGTTTATTATTTGAAAAGATTGAGAACCCAAAATCACCCTATTATATTCCTAAGAATAGAAAAGTATTTAAGGGAAAAGTGATCGTTCTTGCCAATTACCAAACAGGTTCAGCTGCCGCATTACTAACAACCTTATTGCAAGACAATAATATCGCCACAGTTATAGGTACAAGTGTTGGGAATAATCCAATTGGTGCAACTGGATTTCAACCATATAAACTGCCTAATTCAAAAGAAACAGGCTCTGTTGCCCCAAATTATCTTATTAGACCTGAACCAAGCAAAGGGAAAATATTTATTCCAGATTATTGGGTTGAGAACAGTGTGGATGATATGATTAATGGGAAAGACGAATACCTTGAAAAGGCAATAGAACTAATACAGAAAAAATGAAATGCCAGCAGGTAACATTTGCTGGCGCGGGTCTATGACCCGTGACAAACAAAACACAAAGAAGCACAGGTCACAGACCTGCGCTAGCTGAGGGCGTATAGACTCGGTGGTTAGCAGTAATAATAGAAAAAAAATATATGTTTAGAAACCGAAAGAAGAGAATCAAGGAAAAGTTGCTTAGTGAGTTTGGAAACTTAAAAACGGACTTATTTGATTTTGAATACATAGAAAGTTATTTCAGAAAGAAAGACCATTCTACAGCTTTTCAGACTCTATCTGATAAAACCTGTAACGATTTGGACTTTCAGGAATTATTCATGTTTATCGACCGTACAAATTCAAAAGTAGGTCAACAATATCTTTATAATAAATTACGGAATATCCCTTTTGACACGACTGAAAACAACAAGAATGAAAAACTTTTGGCTGAATTCACAAATAATTCGGAGTTTCGGGTATCTGTTCAAAGCCAATTGAGCAAATTGAATGAAAGAGATGTATATTATATAGCCACACTGTTTCAGGACGAAATTATAAAACCACCTAAATGGTATTTTATTGTTCCATTGCTGTCCTTTACAAGTGTGATGTCTCTAATAATGGTATTCTTTCATCCGGTATTCTTTCTTGTCCTGTTTGGTTTAAGCATTATCAATCTTGTCATTCACTTCTGGAATAAGAAAAATCTTTACAATTATTTTAGTTCCATTCCTCAATTATTAAAACTAAATGGTGTTGCTCAGGAATTATTTAAGAATGACATTTTAAAGGAAATTAATCCGAATTTGATGAAATCGACACGCGTATTGAATAAAGTCAATAGTCGGATGTCGGTTTTCAACCTGGAAGTGAAAATGCAAAGCGACCAACAGATGGCTTTTTGGTTATTGACAGAGCTTATAAAAATAGTTTTTCTGATTGAACCATTGTTTTTGTTTGGGACTTTAAAACGAATCGATACCAAAAGAACCGAGATTGAAGATGTATTTCTGTTTGTTGGAGAGATAGATGCTATAGTTTCAATTGCTTCAGTTCGCCAGGGACTGGAGAACTTCTGCACGCCGAAAATTATTGACGGAGAAAGAAAGCTTATTGCTCAGGATGTATATCACCCATTGATTTTGAACTGTGTAAAGAATAACTTGAAAGTGAACGATAAATCGATTTTACTGACGGGTTCAAATATGTCGGGGAAAACTTCATTTATCCGTTGTATGGCTATAAATGTAATAACAGGATTGACGATAAACACTTGTTTTGCAGAACATTTTTCTATGCCGCGAATGCGAGTTTTTTCAGCCATACGAATAAGTGATGATTTAATGAACGACAGAAGTTATTATTTTGAGGAAGTTATGACAATCAAAGAAATGATAGATAGAAGCAAAGAAGATAACTTAAATTTGTTCTTGCTCGACGAGATATTTAAAGGAACAAACACTGTAGAACGGATCTCGGCTGGCAAAGCTGTTTTATCTTCATTAAACGAAGAGAATAATATCGTTTTTGTATCGACACATGACATTGAATTGGCTGATCTATTGAAGAATGAATATGATTTATATCATTTCAGCGAAATCGTTGACCATAAAACAGTTGATTTTGACTACAAGCTAAAAGAAGGAAAATTAAAGAACAGAAATGCAATCAGAATACTTCAAATCAACGATTATCCCGAAAGTATTATAAAGGAAGCAATTGAAATATCGGAAGAACTTGACAAAATTACAGTGGCTAATACAGGTTCATGTTTAGCGTAGCGTATAAATGATTCGCATAAAAATGAGTTAGCTTCAAGTTTAAGAAATGAACAACAACTAAAATTTATACAAGACTATTATGATGTACTTAATTTGGGGATTATTGAATATTGGACTTTTAATTTATTTCTTGACAATTTGTTTTAAAGTGATAAAGCTTGTACGAGAGAAAATGGGACTATTTGTAACAGTTTTATTTGTAATTATGCTTCTATCATTTATCGGAAATGCATACAAAGACAGTTATAATAAAACAACAAATTCAAATCAAACAAAAACTTGGGAAAACACTTCCGAAGACAGTTTAAATCTCTATACATCATATTTACCACGCATCGAAATGGAGAACAACTTAGTGACAAGTTACTATTTAGATGTTTTTTACGGAAAAGACAAAAATGATTATCTGGTTCCAAAAAGTGCATATACTTCAAAAAATGGACTCAACGCAGGAACAAAATGGACTCCAATATCAATTGAACTAAAAGAAACGAATGACAAGAATAAATACACTTATTTTGTCTATGGAGTAGTTGATTGGAATTTGCTTGGAACAGTAATTTACACGCAAGAGAAAAGATTTAAAGGAACTATTGTGACAGAAAAACCTCAGCGCTAACAAACGTCTTGTCGGTTCATTGGCCGGCTGACGTGCTAAAAGCAAATACAAAGAAACATATATTGCGTATAAAATGAAAATCAAAAGACATGAAAAATACACTGACTATTAAAACAAAACTATTTCTGAAACTTTTCTTAATACTGGGTTTAACCTTTGGTATTGTGATGCCTATTATGAATTACTTGCTTGGAGTGGAAATAGAATTATTGACACTTATACTTGAATGTATTATTTTTGGTTCTCTAATGTCATGGTTCATAACAACCCAAACTTTGAACACATTGAAAAGTAATGGAATTACAGAATTAGACGAAAAGATTTTAAAAGTAAAGCAAATCGAGGTAATTCAAAAATCCTTTACTATTGCTCAACTTTCTATGCTATTAAAACAAGACAACAAAACAAAAAAATGGAAACAACTTGTAGATGGCACTACAATTAAAATTAGAACTAAAATATCTCCTCATTCCTGGGGTGAAAATATTTTGATAAGTATCCTAGAAAACCAAATTAAAATTGAAAGTAAAAGTAGATTAAAAATAGCATTAATTGATCCGGGTATAAACTATATAAATGTCAGAACAATTAAAGACATTTTAGACAAATCAAATAGCTAGCACATAACATACGCTTCGGTTGTTTGCATGATATAATAAATCCCAAAAATAAATCGATATGAAACGTTTATTCTTTCTCCCACTACTATTTATTATTGTTCTTTTTTGTAAGGGACAATCATTAGACGTAAAAGTTGATAATGATTATTTCCTCTTTGGTACATTGGATGATTATATGGGACGAGATCAATATAAGCATATAGCCAATCGGGTTGATGCGTATTATCAAAATAATAAATCACTAGTTATCTATCTTTACTCTATTTTTAAAGATAAATATCCGGATTTGATACTTAAAACGAATGAGAAAAATGGTCGACTAGAGTTGCAGTCAAAGTCATTAGCACAAAAAATGAATGACTTCTATTTTTTCAAACCTTCAGGCCGTGGGAACTATGTCGGGGAAGTAGATATTAATACACTTAATCTTGACTCGCTGATGAAAACCAAGAGTTTATTCACTGCCTATTTTGACTCAATTTATACAGGGACGGTTAAGAATGACATTTTCAAGAATGACATTGAGAGACTATCCTTTATAACAGGGGCATACCTGCGGTTTGGAGGGAAAAAGAATTCAGTCTATTTTATTAGTATGCCTAATTCTACAAGTAAAGCAAAAGTGGTAGCTGAACAGTTGAATGAGTTGAAGTGTACCAATGTGGACTACATTATAAAAAAAGATTATATTCCTTGTGGGCACACAGTGTATTTTACCCCAACCGACGAATTGAAAAAATATTTCAAAGCTTTTGACTATAAACAGTAACTGTTCCTGAACAAAAAAAAGAATGAAAAACGAAAAGAGAACACAGCTGAACGAGAGAATTCACAAATGAATGGCTGAACTTACACCGAAAACAAACTACGGTCTGCTTAACACACGCTTTGTATGCTTGCATGATATTCTAGATTGAGAAAAAATTTGAGATATTTGCAATCAAACAGGGAAGAATTAGCAAAGGGAACAGCAACACACGCCTGATAACATGTATGTATATCGAACACTTAAGAGCAGAAAAAAGACAAAAAATAGTGTGTAGACGCAAATGACGTAAATATGACTTAAGTATGACGCAACGTAACAATTATATTAAACATACTTTTGTTCCGAATTTTTAAAATAACAACAAATGAAGAACAAAGAACTTGCTCAGCGGATTAAAGAATTGCGAAACCGAAAAGGTTTTTCGCAAGAAGAATTATCGGAAAAGACCGGACTCAGTTTACGTACCGTGCAACGAATTGAAAATGGAGAAACAGAGCCCAGAGGCGATTCCCTTAAAAGACTTGCCATGGCATTTGATGTTTCTCCGGATGAAATTATTGATTGGACAGTACAAGAGGATAAAGGATTTTTGATAAGTTTAAATCTATCTGCTTTAAGCTTCTTTTTATTTCCACTTTTGGGAATCATAGTTCCGTTGATAATATGGATATCCAAAAAAGACAAAATCAGGAATGTGAATGAAATAGCAAAAGAAATTCTGAATTTTCAACTGACCTGGACAATGATTCTTTTTATTGGATACATGGGTATCATATTGAATGCAGCGTTTAAAATGAAAACCACGGGAAATATTAATCCAACAGTAGTAACTTCGATGATGATGATGTATGGCCTTCTCTTAGTAGTGATGTATTTATACAATTTGACAATGATTCTGATTAATGCTGTCAGGATAAACAAAGACAAGAAAGTATTTTATACTCCTAAGATTCGGTTTATCCGAAAATAAGTTATCCGGAATAGAAACAAAACAAAATGAATAAAATGGGAAATCAAGATTTTGAAATTAGTATTAAAACTATCTGGTTCGTGGTAATTGGAAGTGTATTATTCGCCATAGCCGGAGTATTTGCAAGATTTAAGCAATGGGAGTACTCATATGTAATTTTAACTGTAAGTTTAATTTTTTACATGACGACTTTAGTGATAATGCTAAGAGATATAAATAGGAGTAAAATTCACGACAAGGATTTTTGGATTATGTTTATGTTCATTGTTCCTTACATTTCACCGATACTTTATATAACAAGAAGAACCAAAATGATTCAGCTTAGAAGAAAATTTGGACATTAAATGCTATACAGGCTGATGGCCCGTATTTTTGTATTGAGATGGTTTTATACCAAATTCTTCATGAAAACATTTTGTGAAATAACTGTTTGTTCCAAAGCCTACTTGTCCTGCAACATCCGAAACGGCCATTCCACTTTCTAATAATTGAGCAGCTCTTTTCAGTCGTACAGACCGTATAAACTCACTTGGTGTTTGGCCTACAATAGCCGAAAGTTTTCGGTATAAGCCAGTTCTGTCCATAAACAAATCTTTGCTAAGCTGTTCTACCGAATACGAAGTATTACCCATGTTCCGTTCTATGTGCTGAAGAGCATCTTTGATAAGCTCTTTATCTACGTTGGTAGATGTGATAGTTCCGGGATTTATGGTAATGGTGTTTTTAAACAATTTTTTGCGCTGATCCTGTTGCTCAATTAAATATTGAATACGGAGCAACAAAATATCCATATTAAACGGTTTTGAGATATAGGTATCTGCTCCGGCTTCAAAACCTTCTATTTGCGCTCTGTCTGAGGTTTTAGCCGTTAGTAATATTACCGGAATGTGGGATGTCAGAATATTTTTTTTAATGTGGCGACAAAGTTCTGTTCCAGACATTTCGGGCATCATTACATCGGTTATTATTAAATCAGGCAGATCTTTTAATGCTTTTTCCAACCCTTCTTTGCCATTGGAAGCAACAATGATATTGTATTTCTCTGACAGTTCGTTCTGCAAAAATGCTCTAAATTCAATATTGTCTTCAACAATAAGGAGTTTTAATTGCAGGTTATCAACTTTTATTTCAGTTTCCGATAGGAGTTCTCCTTCGGGTTGCAAATCAGAGGGGATATTGACTGTGAAGGTACTTCCTTCGTTTATGTGGCTTTCAACTTCAATGGTACCGTTGTGCAATTGGACATACTCATTTACCAGATGCAAGCCTATGCCACTTCCGGTATTAGTGATATTTTGTTTTTTTACCTGATAAAAACGATCAAATATCTGGCTTATGTCAACTTCGGAAATACCAACGCCAGTATCGCTTACCTGAATCATAATCATCGGTTCAGTTTGGCTTTTATGTGCTTTCAACCAAATCTTACCTCCGGAGGGTGTAAATTTAATGGCATTTGAAAGTAAGTTGTTTACGATTTTTTGTAGTTTATCCTTATCCACGAAAGCAAAGATATTTTCATCTTCGCATTCTAAAACGAATTCTATTTCATTATTAAAAGCCACCTCTTTAAAGGAAAAAGCTATAACTTCCAGAAAATCACTTATATTGCAGTAACTCAATTCCAGGGTTTCGCCTTTCATTTCCAGTTTGCGAAAATCTAAAAGCTGGTTGACTAGTTTTAATAATTCATTTGCATTTCTATAGATGCCAGTTAGTTGTTTTTTTAATACTTCGTCATCGATTTTCTTTAATATGGTGTCGAGTGGAGTTAATATAAGTGTTAGTGGAGTTCGTAGTTCATGGCTCACATTGGTAAAAAACGAATATTTCAGTTGGTCAAGTTCTTCCTTTTGTAGTTTTTCCATTTTATGTTTGTTCCATCGGACATAGTATGAAAGAGCGAAATATAACACAGCTATAATGAGTAATAAATAGAAAGCATATGCCCACGTAGTTTTCCAGAACGGAGGCATAATTATGATCGTAATTTTAGCATAGTGTTTACTCCACTGACGGCTATTGTTAGCTGCAAATACTTTCAACAGGTAAGTGCCGGGCGACAAATTAGTATAATTCACTCTCCCAATACCATCGGTAGTCTTCGTTTCGGTCCATGAATTATCGGCCCCTTCAAGTTTGTAACGATAATAGGTTTGGGTGGGATTTACGTAGTAAAGTGCAGAAAACTCAAGACCCAAAAAGTTTTGATAGTACTTTAAATGTATCTCTGAGGTTGAACTAATGGATTGTTTCAAAATAATACTTCCTTTGTAGCTCTCTCCCTGTTTTATTTCAGCGCCTGATAGAAGAAGTTTTGTAAATAAAGGAACAGATAATGGCTGCTCGGGTAAGTTCATTTGGTCAAGATTAATTTCATTAAATCCGTCAAGACCACCCCACAACAAACTATTATAGGAAGTCTTTAAAACCGAACGTGGCAAAAATTCGGTTTCGATTATACCATCAAACTTATTATAATTGAAAAATGAGTATTGGTAAGATCCATTTTTCACACCTACATCAATTCGTGAAATTCCGTTTGAAGTGGAAATCCACATATTTCCTAAATCATCTTCTTTAATGGATCGAATGCTATTGTTTACTAATCCGTCTTTTTCAAAAAAACTTTTAGTCGTGTTATTTGCAGGGTTGTAAACATTAAGACCATCCATTGTTCCAAGCCAGATTAAACCACGGCTGTCGGTAAACAAACAATGATAATGATGGCAGCTGTGTTGTTGTAATCCGCTACTTTTATCAGGAATTGAAATACTGTTATTACGACAATTGTATATAAACAAACCTTCATCGGAATATCCCAAGAGGATGTCCTTTTTAAAATCGGTCAATTGGTAAACATTACTAATCGAATTACCCGCAGGCATCGTCGCCTTTCTATAATTACCGGTTTGAGGGTCGAAAACACCTATTCCATTATCGGTGCAAAGATATAAACGATTATCAAAAGCTTCAAAAATTGATAGACATCCCACAGGATTATCAAAATGTCTTATTTTATTGTTTTCAATACAATACAGCCCATTGTTTTGGGTACATAACCAAATACGTTGCTTGCTATCTTTTAAAAGCATCTCACATATCGAATTTGTTGGAATTGCTCTAAACAGTTCCAATGTCGAAGAATTTTTTTCTTTTTGGAACAACCCATTTTGAGTGCCGACTAAAATGGCCCCACTTTTTTCGGCAAAACAACGAATGCTTATTTTTTTTGTATTTGGAAGATTAAAAAGAGATGCTCCATAGTTTCTGAACTTAAACCTATCAGGATGATAATATAATACTCCTCTATCTGCGGAACCTACCCACAATCCGCCTCTGTCATCGTTGTACTGTGTGCTAATTTCTGTTTCAAAGATACGTCCATCAACTAAATGCAAAGGTGATATCAATCGTTTGTTTTGAAGATTGTGATCTATCACCCAAAGGCCTACAAAAGAGCTTATCCAACAATCTCCTTTATTATCAAGAGTTAAAGTGTTCAGCCAGTATTTGGTTTCCAACAACCGTTCCCATTTTCTGTTTTTGACGTTAAATCGTAATAATAATCCAATGCCATATCCATTGCGCACCTGATACAGGTAGTTCTTATAAGGAATCACCGATAAATTACTGGAATATTTGTTATTGCCATCAAAAGGGTCTTCTATATACAACTTTTTGCGAGTTCCCATATCATAGCAAATCAAACGTCCCGATTTATAAAATAAAAATAGCTGTTTTTCACGCACTGCTACATCGTACAATTGGTCATTAAACCCACTTGCTTTCGAAACTTGATTTAAGAAAATACTTGTTTTATTTTGCCCATTGAGTCGGTAAATCAATTCGTCTTTTTCGGTTTGATACCAAAAATTATGTTCCGAATCGATGAATAAATTATCCACATGGCTCTTTATGCCTTGCTTTTCAAATACACTGTCTGTGTTTGCTATGAACAACTCTGTATTAATATCGAAAACAAAGAGCTTGCGTTGATTTTTGAGCCACAATCGTTTATCAGTATCTATATAAACACGATGCCAGCCAGGATAATTCTTAATGTTATATGCCCTACGATCATCATAATGCATATTGTGAAAATTAACGCCATCATATATATTAACCAAGCCTTCGGTGATAACTACCATTCGACCGTCTTGTAATTGACAAATTGAACGCACACGATTGTCTGAAAGCCCATTACTACTATTAATTGGAGAAAAAACATAATGCTCCTGCGCTTTTGACTGGATATAAACTAAAAAGCAAATGATTAGTAGTGTGTTTCTCATTGAGATAATAAATTTGCAGTAAAAGTACGAAAAATGCATGATAGGAAAGAGTGTTTTTGTGTTGTCTGCTCACTATTCAACCAAAACGATATTTCTTACAACATATGTTTTGTTTTTATTCAAAAAAGTAGGCTATATTTGTAACTTAATATGTTATGTTCATTTATGCTTGAAATTGAACAATAGTAATTGTAACTAATGAGCTTGTTGATCTGAAAAACGAATAATTAGATGTTTTTTTTATTTTAGTTTAATCCATCGTACAAATTATTAGTCTTATTATTTTTGAATTATTTTTTTTCAAAAATACATTTGTATGAATTCAAGCTTGCCTGAGAAGATAAATAAACAAAGAATCACAAATAATTAATATGAAATATAAGCTAATACTAGGACTTCTTTTGATAAGTTCATTAACTGTTTTTTCTCAGAAAGTAAACGTTATTTCACCGAATCAAAAAATATTAATTGGACTTTACAATACTCAAAATACCGAAGTTGGAGAATGGTATTTGAAAGTAAAATATTCGAATAATGGTAAAATCTCTGAGGCTATACCGCAGATAACATTGGGGCTAGCCCGCGCAGATCAAAGTTTTTCGAAAGAGCTGAAATTTTTGAAAGCAGGAAAAGCAATACGGATAAATGATCAATACACGGCTTTGCATGGAAAACGATCAAATTGCAGTAACTCAGCTAATGAAGTGGTGATTTCGTTCGAAAATCCCGGTAAAGCCAAATTAAACCTAATTATCAGAGCTTATAACGATGGTGTTGCATTTCGATATGAATTTCCTGAAAAGGGAGGAACTTTTGTTGTCAATGACGAGCTTACAACTTATTGTATAGCTGATAGTACTAAAAGGTGGTTGGAAAAGTTTAATCCGGCTAACGAAGGCCTTTATACCAACTCTAAAGATGGAGATACTCAACAAGACTGGGGTTATCCTGCACTTTTTAATACACCAGATAAAGATTGTTGGTATCTGATTCACGAAGCCGATTTGGACAGAAATTATTGTGGAACAAAACTATCAAACGTCGCTGAAAAATCGAAATATAAACTTACTTTTCCCGATCAATGGAACGGAAGAGGACAGGGAGAGGCAAAGCCTACTATTACACTCCCTTGGAAATCACCCTGGCGTGTTGCAATTATGGGAAGTCTTGCTGATATTGTGGAATCTACACTAATCGATGACGTGTCATCCCCTTCAACTATTTCTAAAACTGATTGGATTAAGCCGGGCATTGCATCGTGGAACTATTGGTCAAGCAATCATGGAACGAAGGATTTCAAAACGGTATGCAAATTTGCGGACTTAGCAGCCTCGATGGGATGGCCTTACACCTTGCTGGATTGGGAGTGGGATGCCATGGGTAATGGTGGCAAATTGGAAGATGCTTTGAAGTATATACATTCATTAGGTGTAAAACCTTTGATGTGGTATAACTCGGGTGGAGATCATACATGGGTTTCAGCAACTCCTAAAGATAGGATGTTGACCCACGAAAATCGTGTGGAAGAGTTCACCAAACTAAAGAAACTGGGTGTTGCAGGCGTAAAGATTGATTTTTTTGAGAGCGAGAAACAAAGCATGATTAAGTATTATCTCGATATTTTAGACGATGCAGCCAAGTTTGATATTATGGTTTACTTTCACGGTTGCTTGGTTCCTCGCGGTTGGGCACGAACATATCCTCACCTGATGACATACGAAGGAGTACGCGGAGCTGAATGGTACAACAATGGACCTGAATTTACTACAACAGCACCTGAACATAACACCATTTTACCATTTACACGGAATGTGGTTGGTTCAATGGATTATACGCCTGTAACCTTTACTAATTCTCAGTTTTCGCACATTACATCATACGGGCATGAACTTGCACTCAGTGTGGTATTCGAATCAGGCATTCAGCATATGGCCGATCGTCCGGAAGGTTATTATGACTTGCCAGATGCTGCCAGAAATTTTCTTAAAGAAGTCCCTAATGCATGGGATAATACCAAATTGATTGATGGATATCCCGGGAAAGACTTGATTATTGCCCGAAATAAAGGTAATGCATGGTATATTGGAGGTATAAGTGCAGAAAGATATCCTAAAAACAAAACTCTAACATTTAGTTATTTACCTGAAAACATAAAATACAAGCTGACATTAATATCAGACGGCGAACACGATAAGCAGTTGACTACTCAATACATGGTAGTTGATAAATTGACTACTTTAAAAGTAAGATTATTGGGTAGAGGTGGTTTTGTTGCATGTCTGAAGCCGATTTTGTAGTTAATACTTATATTATAATACATTATGAAAAAATCAACACACGTAATTTTAAAAAATGGATTGTTTATTATAACAATTCTATTATTTTCAGTAAGCTCATGGGCTCAGCAATTACCCTATAAAGATCCTAATTTAAGCTCAGAAGAACGTGCTAAAGATCTAATATCTCGCTTAACTCTGAGCGAAAAAGCAACTTTGATGTGCGATATTTCAGATGCTATTCCACGTCTGGGAATCAAAAAATTTAATTGGTGGAGTGAGGCCTTACACGGTTTTGCCAACAATAATAATGTTACTGTATTTCCAGAACCGATTGGTATGGCTGCTTCTTTTGATGATAGTCTGGTTTTTAATATTTTCAATGCTGTTTCCGATGAAGCGCGAGCTAAATATAATGAAGCAACAAAGAAAGGATTAGAAAATACTCGTTTTTTAAGTCTTTCGGTTTGGACACCAAATGTAAATATATTTCGGGATCCTCGTTGGGGACGCGGTCAGGAAACATATGGCGAAGATCCTTATCTAACTTCACGCATGGGAGTCTCAGTAGTGAAAGGTTTGCAAGGACCAGTAGATTCAAAATATAAAAAACTTTTGGCTTGTGCCAAACATTTTGCCGTTCACTCCGGACCCGAATGGAGTCGACATTCTCTAAACATAAACAATCTTGATCCGCGCGATTTGTGGGAAACTTATCTTCCGGCTTTCAAATCATTAGTACAAAAAGCTGATGTACGTCAGGTGATGTGTGCTTATCAGCGTTTAGATGATGAACCATGTTGTGGAAGCACTCAATTGCTTCAACGAATTTTGAGAGACGAATGGGGCTATAAGTATATTGTTGTTGCTGATTGTGGAGCAGTATCCGATTTTTATACCAGTCACAAAGTCTCCTCGGATGCTGTTCATGCTGCATCCAAGGGAGTTTGGGCAGGAACCGATGTAGAATGTCAATGGGCTGACCATATTTATAAACAATTGCCCACAGCAGTTGCTAGAGGCTTGATTACGGAAGAAGAAATAAATAAACATCTGTTGCGGGTTCTAGTTGGTCGTTTTGATTTAGGTGAAATGGATGATGATGCTTTGGTTCCGTGGTCCAAAATTCCTATGTCAATTGTAAATAATGATGAGCACCGAAAGCTTGCTTTGGATATGGCTCTTAAATCGATGACACTTCTTCAGAATAAAAACGATATTCTTCCACTTAGTAAATCAAAAAAAATAGCTGTCGTTGGTCCAAATGCAAATGATAAACCAATGTTATGGGGAAATTATAACGGAACTCCAGTAAGAACAATCACAATTCTTGATGGTATTGCTTCCAAACTCTCGGCTAATAAGATTAAGTATGAGAAAGGATGCGATTTGGTAGAGGATAAAGTAACCGAAAGCTATTTCTCGCAATGTTCAATTGATGGGAAAAAAGGCTTTAAAGTAAGTTATTGGAATAACAAAGACCTTACAGGCGATATTGTTGCCACTCAACAGATTGTAAATCCAATAAAATTAACTACTGCAGGGCAACATGAATTTGCAACCGGAGTTCGTCTCGAAGGATTTTCGGGTAAATATGAAACCGAATTTACACCTTCAAAGAGTGAAGAAATTGTGTTCAAGTGTGGAGCTACCGGATATTTTGAATTATTTGTAAATGGAGAATCTCTTGCCAAATATAACAACTGGAGAACACTACCTTCGCGAATTCCTTTTAAAGTTGAAAGTGGGAAGAAATATAAAATTGAAATTCGCTATGCGCAACTTAATAATTGGGAGGCAAATCTCGAGTTTAATTTAGGAAAGGAAGTAAATGTTGACTATACCGAACTTATAAAGAAGCTTCAGGGAATTGATGTAGTAGTATTTGTTGGTGGCCTTTCTACATTATTGGAAGGTGAAGAGATGCCTGTTTCATATCCCGGTTTCAAAGGTGGTGATCGTACAGATATAGAACTTCCAGCAGTACAACGAAACTGTTTAAAGGCATTGAAACAGGCAGGTAAAAAAGTAATTTTCGTAAACTGTTCGGGTTCGGCTATTGGTTTGGTTCCTGAAACTGCAAGCTGTGATGCCATTCTTCAAGCTTGGTATGGTGGTGAGTCTGGTGGTCAGGCTGTAGCGGATGTACTCTTTGGTGATTATAATCCATCGGGGAAACTACCTATCACTTTCTATAAGAGCATAAAGCAATTATCCGATTTCGAAGATTATTCCATGAAAGGCCGCACCTATCGTTATATGTCCGATCCGTTGTTTCCATTTGGTTTTGGATTGAGTTACACAACTTTCTCAATAGGGGTTGCCAAATTAAGTAATTCTGCGATTAAAGCCGACGAATCGGTTGAACTAACCATTCCAGTTTCAAATACAGGAAAACGCAGCGGAACTGAAATTGTACAGGTTTATGTTCGGAAGGTGAATGACGCCGATGGACCGCTTAAAACCTTAAAAGGCTTTCAACGAGTTGATGTGTCTGCAGGCAAAACTGCTCAGGCAGTTATCAATTTACCTTATAATTCATTCGAGTTTTTCAATCGGACTACAGAAAAAATGGATGTAACAGCAGGAGAGTATGAGATCTTATATGGGAGTAGTTCTGATGCTAAAGATTTAAAAATGACAATGGTTTCTATTCAATAAGATAAAAGTACAAGAATTAATACGTTTAATAATAAATTATATACCAATGAAAAAAATCGTTTTATCAATATTATTATTCTCTTTTTTTTCCATTAATAGCATTTATGCTCAACTTATCAGTGGAGCTCCAATTCCAACTGAAATAGAAAATCCAGAATTACTAGGTATAAATAAAGAGCCATATCATGCCACCTTAATGCCATACGCCACCTTGCAAGAAGCTTTAGTGGCTAAACGACATGCCTCATCGCTTTGTCAAAGTCTTAATGGGCAATGGAAGTTCAACTGGGTGCCAACGCCAGAAAAACGTCCGGTAGATTTCTACAAGCCCGATTACGATGTTTCGGGTTGGAAAGATATTCCAGTACCTTCCAATTGGGAAGTACAAGGATATGGCACGCCTTTTTATCGAAATAATGGTTATACTATAAAAAAAGATTTTCCGCATGTGATGAGTGAACCTGATAAAAATTACACATCATTTGTAGAGCGAAACCCTGTGGGAAGTTATCGTAGAGAGTTTGATGTTCCTGCAGGATGGATTGGTCGCCGTAATTTTATTACGTTCGATGGTGTTGATTGTGCTTTCTTTTTGTGGGTAAACGGCGAAAAAATAGGTTTTAGTGTAAATAGTCGTAATGCTGCCGATTTTGACCTTACCAAATATCTGAAGCCCGGTAAGAATATGATAGCTGTGGAGGTGTATCAATACAGTTCGGGAACTTGGCTGGAAGATCAGGATATGTGGCGTTTACATGGAATTTTCCGCAATGTAACGCTCTGGAGTGCACCACAAGTGCATATACGAGACTTCTTTGTAAAAACTGATTTGGATAAAGATTACAAAGATGCAACGCTAGATGTGACAGCAAAAATTAAAAATTATAGTGATAAAACTTCCAAAGCACAAATATTTACGGCTACGCTTTACGACAAAAGTGGCAAGGAAATAGCCAAAGGCAGTGTTACCGGCACTTTACTCAAAGCCAATCAGGAAGAGCCTTTGAATGTAAAAATACAGATAACTAACCCGCTGAAATGGACTGCTGAAACGCCGAATCTATACACTGTTGTTTTGACAAATTCCGAAGGAGAAATTTTATCAAAAAAAATAGGTTTCCGTAAAATAGAAATCAAAGGACGTATTTTTATGGTAAATGGAGTGCCAATCAAATTGAAAGGCGTAAACCGTCATGAACATTGGTCGGATGTGGGTCATGCTATCACCGAGGAGCAAATGATTCGCGATCTAGAAGTTATTAAACAAGGGAACTGCAACCATGTTCGCACTTGCCATTATTCGGATGATCCTCGTTGGTACGAATTGTGTGACGAATATGGTATCTGGTTGGTTGCTGAAGCGAATTGTGAGTGCCATGGGTATGACAAACGTTTTGATGAGGAGCCCACCATGAAAGCGGCTATCATTGATAGAAATGTGGCCAATGTTGAAAACTTTAAGAATAGTCCTTCGGTTATTATTTGGTCGCTAGGAAACGAATGCGGCGGCGTTGGGTCTAATTTTGTTGCAGCAATGAATACAGTAAAATCTATTGACCCTACTCGTTTTGTCCATTACGAAAGATTTGGTAGTGGCAAAAAAAATCCAGCAGACTTGGATGGGCGCATGTATGGTAGTGCAGCAGATTATGTTGACATGGTGAAGAACTGGGGTTTGACTAAACCACTTTACATTTGTGAGTTTGTACATGCTATGTTCAACTCAATGGGTTCACTTGACGAATATTCTAAAGCGTTTGATGACAATCCTGAAATTTTAGGTGGTGCGATTTGGGAATTCCAGGATCAGGGGTTGTGGAATAAGCGTGACCCGAATCATCCTATATTGGCGTATGGCGGCGGCTTTGGAGAGTTTCCAAACGACCATTACTTTATTCACAAAGGGGTAGTTTCTTACGACCGTGCAACCGAAGGAAACAATGTAAAACCACATTATCCTGAAATGAAGAAAGCATTCCAATGGATTGACACTGAACTCACCGATCCAGTTAATGGAGGTATTCAGATTAAGAACAAATACCAGTTTATTTCCTTGGATGGTTTTGATGCTACATGGACCTTGACCGAAAATGGAAAAGAAATAGATAATGGAAAATTTAGAATGCGTCCCACATGGGGAAAAGGAATTTTTTCGGCAAATATTCCTTATAAAATAGATCATCCTAAAGCTGGAGCAGAGTATTTCTTGCGTGTGTCATACACTCAAAAAGAGAAAACACTGTGGGCTAATAAAGGTTTTGAAGTAGCTTCTGCACAATTCAAACTTCCGGTCAACACACCTCCGGTGATGGAAACTAAAGTAACACTACCGGTAAAACTCGTTCAAAACGCTCAATCGGTAATTATTTCAGGAAAAGATTTTTCAGTAAGCTTCGATAAGCAAACCGGTTTTATGAATCAGTTAATAAAGAATGGAATTAATCTACTAACTGCCGATGGTTCACCTAAATTGCATTTATGGCGCGCTTCACACCGAAACGATGATGACTGGGCTTACCAACAATGGGAAAAATTTGGTGTAAATACTCTTCAATATACCTTGGTCGATTTTAAAGTAGAAACTATTGACAATTCTTCTGTTAGAGTTATTTCAACAACAAAAGCAGATGGGAAAAATGGTTTTGGAGTCTATCATATGGCTACCTATTTGGTGAAAGGAGATGGCTCGATTAAGGTTGATAATCAGATTCATTTTGTTGGATTCAGAATAAATTTAGCTCGTATAGGTGTACGTATGTTGCTTGATAAGAGACTTGACCGAATGACGTATTTTGGGCGTGGTCCGGTTGAGAACTACTCAGATCGCAAAAGCTCTCAAGATGTGGGCATTTATGAATTGGGGGTAAATGAACAATACGAATACGAAAAACCAATGGAGCGTGGAAATCATGAAGAAGTAAGATGGGCACAACTAAGTGGTAAAGATATGCCTTCGCTTATAGTGAAAGCGGATGAAAAACTCATGCAAGTGGCTGCACTTCCTCATACCGATGAGCAAATGTATCCGGTAGAATATAAAATTGATTTACCTGCAAGTACTTCAACGGTGTTCTGTATTTCCACCAAAACTCTAGGTGTTGGATCTGCCAGTTGCGGTCCCCGACCACTTGAAAAATATCAAGTTTTTGCTGAACCTACTTCATTTACGTACACTATTAACTTATTTTAATCAATCATAATACTACCACCGGCCAAGCAGGTGGTAGTACAATGATTGATCAATAAATTCTGAAATTATCAAAAAATACAATATTAATGAAAGTAATAAACAACTTAAGATTTACAGCCATTATTGGTCTCTTTGTCTCATTTAGTTTTATTTGTGTTAATAGTTTATCTGCTCAGACAGTATGGCTCGATCAGTTAGACCTCAGTACTGCTACTCAAGGATACGGTACTCCAATGAAAAATAGATCTATTGATAATAAAACACTTACTATTGCCGGTAAAACATTCGAACGTGGTTTTGGAAGCCATTCTGAAAGCTCATTAACTATTTTACTCGAAGGAAAAGCGACTGAATTTACTGCACAGGTAGGTATTGATGATGAGGTAGCTGGTCATCAGCCGGCTGCAGAATTTGTTATATTTGGTGATAACAAAAAATTATGGTCGAGCGGGGTAATGCGTTTAGGTGATGCTGCCAGATCCTGTTCTGTAAAGCTCGATGGAGTTAAAAAGCTCGAATTGCTCGTTACTGATGGAGGTAATGGAAATTATTACGACCACGTTGACTGGGGCGATGCAAAATTTGAAACTACAGGTGTAAATACGTTTAAAACCTATAGTCCGATAGCAACTGAACCATATATCCTCACTCCGGCTCCTAAGGCTGAGCCAAAAATTACCGGAGCAAAAGTGTTTGGAGTGCGCCCGGGTTCGCCATTTCAATTTCTTGTAACAGCAACAGGTGACAGACCAATGACTTTTTCTGCTTCTGGTTTGCCAAAGGGATTAAAAATCAATACTCAAACTGGTTTAATTACTGGGAAACTTTCAAAGGCTGGAACGTCTATTGTTATACTGGAAGCTAAAAATGTAAAAGGTAAGTATCAGCGAAAATTACGCATCGAATGTGGTGATCGCATTGCACTCACTCCACCAATGGGATGGAATAGTTGGAATTGTTTTGCACAAGAGGTCTCAGCAGACAAGGTAAAACGTGCAGCAGATGCCATGGTAAAAAGTGGACTTATCAATCACGGTTGGACATACATTAATATTGACGATTTCTGGGAAAACAACCGCGATTCCAAAGATCAGTCAATACGTGGCAAGTTTCGCGATGAGGCTGGCAATATTGTTCCGAACTCACGATTTGTAGATATGAAAGGACTTGCTGATTATGTGCATGGCCTTGGCTTAAAAATTGGGCTTTATTCAAGTCCCGGTCCATGGACCTGTGGCGGTTGTGCCGGAAGTTATAGTTATGAAAAACTAGATGCTGAAAGTTACGCTAAGTGGGGCTTTGATTACCTGAAATACGACTGGTGTAGTTACGGTAATGTGATTAATGGATTACCTAACAACGACCCATTGAAAGTATCGTCTTTGTCGTACAATGGCGGTAGCGAACTAAATATTGCAATGAAACCTTTTCAGGTAATGGGTGAATATCTTCGTCAACAACCTAGAGACATTGTATTTAGCGTATGTCAGTACGGGATGTCTGACGTATGGAAATGGGGTGGCTCTGTTGGTGGCAATTTATGGCGCACAACCAATGATATTACAGATACCTGGGCAAGTGTAAAAAATATAGTTCTTGATCAGGATAAATCGGCTGCTTATGCCAAACCTGGCAATTGGAACGACCCCGATATGCTTGTAGTTGGTCATGTAGGTTGGGGAAATCCGCATCCAAGTAAGCTTAAACCCGATGAACAATATCTTCATATCAGTCTTTGGAGCTTGTTTGCTGCACCACTTCTCATTGGTTGTGACATGGAAAAACTCGATGATTTCACCTTGAATTTGCTGACAAACGATGAAGTAATCGAAATCAATCAAGACCCGCTTGGTAAGCAGGCAACATGCTTACAAACAATAGGTGAGCTTCGTATTTACGTGAAAGATCTTGAAGATGGCAGCAGGGCGATTGGTTTTTGCAACTTTGGTATTGATAAAGTAGAACTTTCCTACAAAGATTTCGATAAAATTGGTCTTAACGGCAAATTTAAAGTTCGTGATGTTTGGAGACAGAAGGATATAAGTACTATTGAAACCAAAACAGGGGAACTATTGCTTAAAGTACCTGCACACGGGGTAGTCCTCTACAAACTTTCGCCTGTCAAATAAATTCTTTGAGGTAAAAAATAATATAATTTTTAAGTGTTTAATAGAAATAATATAAAGTAGATAATGTTGAAAAAATTTGTTGTTATTGCAGTTTTGACTGTAATGCTGCCTTTTATTAGTAAGGCACAAAATCCTATTATTCAAACTAATTACACAGCCGACCCGGCACCTATGATTTACAACGGCACTGTTTATCTTTATACATCACACGATGAAGACAAAACAATAAGAAACTTTTTTACAATGAATGACTGGCGTTGTTATTCGTCAACCGACATGGTGAACTGGACTGACCATGGTGCCATTTTGTCGTATAAGGTTTTTGAATGGTCGCGTGGTGATGCTTGGGCTGGACAGTGCATTTATCGAAATGGCAAGTTCTATTATTATTTGCCGGTAAATCAAAAAAACGGTGGAAATGCCATTGGAGTTGCGGTATCCGATAGCCCGACCGGTCCTTTCAAAGATGCTATTGGCAAACCATTGCTGATTGGCTATGGCTACATTGACCCAACGGTTTATATCGACGACGATGGTCAGGCATATCTTTATTGGGGTAATCCAAATCTTTGGCACGTTAAGTTGAATGAAGACATGATTTCGTACGATCAGCAATTGGGCATTGTGAAGGAAGATTTGAAAGATGAAAATTTTGGGTATCGTGCTAAAAAAATTGATAATCGGACAGCATCTTACGAAGAAGGTCCCTGGTTGTTTAAACGTAACAGTTTGTACTATTTGTTGTATCCAGCTGGAGGTGTTCCTGAGCATTTGGCTTATTCTATGGCTAAAAGCATTGTAGGACCTTGGACTTATGGTGATACCATCATGCACGTTATTAAAGATGGAGGAGCGTTTACGAACCATCCGGGCTATATTGAATTTAAAGGAAAATCCTATCTCTTCTATCACAATGCAGCATTGCCCGAAGGCGGAGGATTTAAACGTTCCGTTTGTATTGAGCCGTTTACATTTAATGCCGATGGGTCTATTCCATTAATTGCTCCTACAAAAGAAGGAGTGAAGGAAAGTGCAGCTAATTTGAATCCATTTGTAAGAGTTGAAGCTGAAACCATTGGATGGGAAGAAGGCATTGAGACCGCGAAAGATGCAAAAGCAGGCGTTTATGTTACCGACATTAGCAATGGTGACTACATAAAAGTACGAAGTGTCGATTTTGGAAAAGGTGCTACGAAATTTGAGGCAAGTGTTGCTTCTGCATTGCAGGGTGGAAAAATTGAAATTCACATTGATGGAAAAAACGGTAGTTTGCTAGGAACTTTAGAAGTAAAAAATACGGATGGTGATTTAACATGGAAAACTTTATCGTGCAGGGTGAATAAGGTGAAAGGTATACATGATATATACTTTGTGTTCAAAGGTGGAGAGGGTAACCTGTTTAATTTTGACTGGTGGAAATTAAAGTAACCAAACAAATTTATGGATATAAAAAGTATTTTTTCGTATAAACAGGTATTTGTTCTCAGTACCTTAATATTGGCTTCGGTTACTACTAACGTATACTGTCAAAGAGAGGTTCTCGCTCACTGGAGTTTTGAACAAATAAAACACCTCAATGGTGATTCGGTATCAACATCTATAGTAGGTCAGCCACTAACTGCAGGTAATCGTGGTCCAATTGAACCACAGCCATTTGTATTTGATGAGACGGGTAAAGGAAACTTTTTGCAAGTTCAAGGTTTAAGACCTTCACCAAATGTATTCTCCGATAATGTTCCTGTTGCTCAGGTAGAGGGTAAACCTAATACTCGCTCACTTTCCTTGAAGAATGGTGAGTATGTGGTGACATTTGATCGTCCACTAGCTTATTACGATATGCGGAAAAGCTGGACGATAGAAGCCAGTTTGAAGTGTAACTTACTTGGTACTGAGCAGGTTTATCTTTGCAAAGAAGGAGCGAAAGGACAGTTGGCAGGCGATGTTTCCGTTGGTTTTGACAATATGTATAAAAAATACTTTGTTGAGGTGATGTGTGCTGACGGTGTACCCCGTCGTATTGTAGCAGGAGATGATGTAGAAGCCGGCAAGTGGTATGATGTTCGCGCTCAAGCTGACTATGATTCCAAGAGTGGACAGACTCAACTTCGCTTTGAAGTGAAACTTTCAGGACAGGAAAGCTTTGGTAGACCTGCGTCTATCAACTTTAAAGGCTCTGCCTTGCGAAGTGATGCTGGTATGTGGGTGATAGGGCGTGGATTTCCAGGCGGCTTTCCCAACAGCCTTCAGGTGCTCGATGGCGCAATTGATGAGGTAAAGATTTCTGGAGAAGCACTGCCACGCATAGCTGGACAAAACCCGCTTTTCACGGATGCTTTTACCGCCGATCCAGCTATAACAGTCATTGGAAACACGGTTTATGCCTATGTTGGACAAGATAAAGCCACTGTCGGAGGATGGTTCAACATGCCTAACTGGCTTTGCTACTCAACTACTGATATGAAGAACTGGACTGCTCATGGACCTGTTTTGGCTGCTAAAGATTTTGTCAATGCAAATAACTGGTCAGCCTGGGCGGCACAAGTTGTGGAAAAGGATGGCAAATATTATTACTATGTTACTCTAGATTGCAAAGAAGGACACTTCATTACAGTAGCTGTAAGTAATACTCCTTTAGGTCCTTTCAAGGAAGTCCTTCCTGGTAAACCACTTATTACCGATGCGATGACATCTGATTCACACAGACCGAATGCTGATATAGATCCTACAATTTTTATCGATGACGATGGTACTCCGTGGATGGCTTGGGGTAATGGCGACTGCTACATGGTCAAATTAAAGCGTAATATGGTTGAGATTGATGGAGCAATTACTAAAGTGCCATTCAGAAATTATTCGGAAGGTCCATGGCTTTTCAAACGTGCTAGTCTGTATTACATGGTATATGCTGCTGATGCTCCCGGTGTGCAAGCTGAGCAGATTTGTTATTCTACTGCAAAGAAAATTACAGGGCCTTGGACATATGGAGGTTTTATTACCGGACCTGCAAAACACGGTTTTACTATCCATCCGTCAGTTAATGAATTCAAGGGACAATGGTATTTCTTCTACCACGATGGTTCTTATACTTTGAATGGTACTCCCGGTGGTGATTGCAGACGTCAGGTTTGTGCCGAATACCTTTACTTTAATCCTGATGGAAGTATTAAACCAATCACTTTGACAACTGAAGGAGTGAGTGTGCCGGCAAAAAAATAGAATACAAATTAAGAAACAATGAATAGAAAAGATTTTTTAAAAAAGGCTTGCTTATCAGGAGTTTGTATGTGTGGATTCGGTTCAATCGCATTTGCAAAGGAAGCCGATGGCGTTGATGAGAAAGCATTTCTAGCTCAAACTGAAAGTCTTTCACTTTTGCGGGAGTGGATATCAAGTGTACTCCAGAATGCAAATGTTGAGTTAGATAAAGAGTCTGCAAGAAAATTGATTAAAAAAACTGCTGAAGTTCATTTTGAAAATTTAAAAATGGAAACTCTTTTAGCTAAGTATAAAGGAGACCTTGACAGATTTACTGTTTTTCTTCGCGATAAATGGGGCTGGAAAGTAGATTTTGATAAGGAGAAGGGAGTACTTATTGCCGATGAAAACAAAAATTACTGTGTTTGTCCGATTGCCGTTAATAATAAGGAAAAAGACTCTTCATCGATATGCTATTGCTCTGAAGGATTTGCCGAAAAGATGTTTTCAATGGTTTCGGGAAAGCAAACGCAGGCAGAAGTTATTGCCTCGGTTCGTAAAGGAGATGCAAGTTGTAAATATAAAATTGTTTTCTTTTAGAATATAAACTTAATTAATATTAAAATGTACGATATGAAAATAAAATTAACAAGGTTCATAATGTTGATATTCATGGTTATGAAAAATAGTAAACTCAACAAACTTGTTATGATAGCTATTATTAGTCTAACCTCATCAATTGGAATTAAATGTTTGGCGGATAATCCGATAGTACAAACAAAATTTACAGCTGATCCGGCTCCAATGGTATATCGTGATACAGTATTTCTTTACACTAGCCATGACGAAGACGATGCCACTGGTTTTAAAATGAAGAACTGGATGCTCTATACTTCTACCGACATGGTGAATTGGACTGACCATGGAATTGTTGCATCGCTGAATGACTTTAAATGGATAAAAAATGTTGACAATGGAGCTTGGGCACCTCAGTGTGTCGAGCGAAATGGTAAATTTTATTTTTATTGCCCGATGCATGGTAATGGAATTGGGGTATTGATTGGCGATAGCCCTTATGGACCATTCAAAGACCCATTGGGAAAGAGATTGATTGAAACCGATCATTTATGGAATGACATTGACCCGACTGTTTTTATAGACGATGATGGTCAGGCTTATCTTTATTGGGGGAATCCCGACTTGTATTGCGTTAAACTTAATAAAGATATGATTTCCACTTCAGGCGAAGTAATCAAAGTAGATACTAAACCTAATAATTATCAAGAAGGTCCTTGGTTTTGGAAGCGAAAAGATCATTATTATCTGGCTTATGCCTCTACCTGTTGTCCTGAAGGAATTGGGTATGCGATGAGTGAAACCCCAACGGGTCCTTGGGTACATAATGGCGATATCATGGATGGTGACAAGAGATCATCTGGAAATCATCCAGGGGTAATTGATTATAAGGGTAATTCGTACGCATTTGGTTTTAATTATGCCATCAATTTTTCGCAGACAAAAACTCATCGTGAAAGACGTTCAATATGTGTTGAAAAAATAACGTACAATCCAGACGGCACCATTCAGAAGTTGCCTTGGTGGACAGAAACCGGTGCGCCACAGATCGGCACATTAAATCCATATAGTAGAAATGAAGCGGAATGCATTGCTTGGGAATCCGGTGTGAAAACAGAAAAAAGTGATCTTACAGGTGTATATGTAACTGATATTGATAACGGTGATTATATTAAAGTGAAGGGCGTTGATTTTGGCAAAGGAGCCAAATCGTTCGAAGCAAGTATAGCTTCGGCTTCTCAAGGTGGTAAAATTGAAATTCACACCGATAGTCTTTCCGGTCCGTTGTTAGGAACATGTATGGTAGAAAATACTGGTGACTGGCAGAAGTGGGTTACCAAAAGATGCGTTATAAGTAAAATAAAAGGAATCCATGATCTCTATTTTGTATTTGCAGGTGGTGAAGGAAAGATGTTTAATTTTGACTGGTGGAAATTTTCTACAAAAAGAAAATAAAAAATATAAATATGAAATTGAAAAATCAACTATTGTTATTTAGTGTGTGTAGTATGATCTGTGTTTCCACTATTTTCGCGCAGACAAATAAAGATTATCATGCATGGGCAACGACTCCACCTATGGGTTGGAATAGCTGGGATTGCTTTGGAACAACTGTAACCGAACAACAAGTTAAGGAACAAGCCGATGCAATGGAAAAGTATCTTTTGCCAAGTGGATATAAATATCTTACGGTGGACATTCAATGGTACGAGCCTGAGGCAAAAGGACATGCATATGACCCCAAAGCAGTTCTCACCATGGACGAATATGGTCGTTTAACTCCAGGGCTGAAAAAGTTTCCTTCGGCAGCCGATGGCAAAGGATTTAAACCACTTGCCGATTATGTGCATTCAAAAGGTCTTAAGTTCGGAATCCATATCATGCGAGGAATTCCTCGTCAAGCTGTTGAAAAAAATACTCCTGTTCTTGGAACAACTGTAAAGGCTCAGTATATTGCATTAACTAACTCACGTTGTGCATGGAATCCCGATATGTATGGCGTTGATGCCACCAAACCTGAAGGTCAGGCCTACTATAATTCAATCGTACAAATGTATGCCGACTGGGGAGTAGATTTCATAAAATGCGACGATATTTCGCGCCCTTACGACAATGTTCAAAAAGCTGAAATTGAAGCACTCCGCAATGCTATTGACAAAACTGGTCGTCCGATAGTTTTAAGTTTATCGCCTGGTGCAACACCTATTGTCGCCGGTGAACACGTGATGAACCATGCCAATATGTGGCGTATTACTGATGACTTCTGGGACAGATGGGGGTTGTTGTTAGCTATGTTTGAGCGTCTGGATGCTTGGACTCCATACCGTGGACCCGGACATTTTCCGGATGCCGATATGCTTCCTATTGGAATTATCGATTTCAAACGACCTACCAACTTCACTAAGAATGAACAATACACGCTTATGAGCATGTGGGCAATTGGTCGGTCTCCACTTATTCTCGGAGGTGATATGACCAAGCTCGATGATTTTACTAAAGAAATGCTCACTAATCCCGAGATGTTGAAGGTAAACCAGCAGAGTACAAACAATCGTCAGGTGTCACGCAATAAAAATCTGATTGTTTGGACTGCTGATGTCCCAAATAGTAAAGATAAGTATGTAGCACTTTTTAATGCGCAAAGCAAAGGAGACAATATTGATTTCAATAATGCCAACTATGCAAGCCCGCTTATTGCCGGAAAAGGTAGTTCTCAAAAGATTGAAGTATCAGTAAAAGAAGGGAAAAAGCTTGTTTTATTTGTTAAGGATGGTGGCAATGGTTTTGACTGGGATCATGTAGTGTGGGTCGATCCAATGCTTCATGGACCAAAAGGAGACTTAAAGCTTACCGATTTGAAATGGCTCAGCGCTACCGCAGGTTGGGGCGAAACTCATGTGAACCGGACATGCGATAACAAGCCTATTGTTATAAATGATAATGCGGCTGAGGGCATTGGTACCCATGCAGAATCCATTATAATTTACGAATTGCCGGAAGGTTACGACACCTTTACTGCGACCGGGGTAGTTACTCAGGACAAGGGTTCGGTTGTTTTTGGTGTCCTTGTTAGCAAAGGTGCAATTGATCTTCCAGAAGCCGCTAATGTAAAAGTGAATCTCCAAGCTATCGGCATAAAAGGTAAAGTTAAGGTACGTGATTTGTGGAGTCACAAAAATTTAGGAACTTTCAAAGGAAGTTTTAGTCGCGAATTATCGCAGCACAGTGCCGGACTATATCGAATCACCCCTTTGCGTTAATGTGCTAAAACATATTAGACGAGAAGATATAACTCAATAGACAGACACAAGATGCAATTAACCAGAAATACACGTACAAAAGCAGAAAAATCAATTTTTAAAATGATTTTGATATTCAATATATTGGTAGTGCCATTTTTATATTCACAAAACTTGAGTGCTCAGAGTATTACCAATGGGGATAATGGGAATCTCTATCAAGACTTCAAGACTGAGTTTATGTGGGATGCAAAGGTGAAAATTGCCAATATGATAAACGTGGGTGAAAGTAAGTATGGTGTCAGAAGAGTTATTCCGATTACAGGAGGAACTTTTACCGGCCCTAAAATAAAAGGCGAAGTTTTGTCAGGCGGAGAAGACTGTCAATTGGTTCGCCCTGATGGAGATACGGAATTAAATGCCCGTTATTTACTAAAAACGGATGATGGATTTGTAATTCAGGTAGTTAATAAGGCATTGATTCATATCGATGCAAAAAGTAATACTTTTTATTGCAAATCTGTACTTGATTTAGAAGCACCAAAAAATAGCCCTTATGAGTATCTTAATCATGCAATCTTTATTGGAACATTAAAAATGCCCGTGCTGAAACATGGTGAGGAGCCTTATGTCGTGATTGGAGTTTATAAGTTACTGTAAATAAATGTATAAATATAAAAATAATCTATCAATTAATAGCTAATTTTATGAAGAAAATTAATTTAATGTTGTCATTACTAATAGTTTTTGCTATTGGTAGTCAGGCACAATCTTATCAAAAAACAGATTTGGGTGTCAAAACCAAAATCAACTCAACAAATGTTGAGATCCAATTCTACGGACCTACAACGGTGCGAATATTGAAATCGCCAGTTGGAAAAGTCTTTACCAAAGAAAGCTTAACGGTCGTAGAAAAGCCACATGCTACAAAGTTTATTGTCAATCAGCAAGGTGATGTAGTTTCATTGAAAAGTGATAAGTTGAAAGTCGATGTTGATGTGAAATCGGGTAAAATATCTTATTTTACTCTTGCAGGAGTACCACTTTTAAGCGAGAAAGAATCAGGTGCAACATTTACTGATTTTGATGATGCAGGATCAAAAACCTACACAATTACGCAAGCGTTTACACTTGATAAAGACGAGGCTATTTATGGTTTAGGTCAGCAGCAGCGTGGTAAGCTGTCTTTGCGTAATACAAAACTTCACATGGTACAAGGCAACACCGACGACTATGTTCCTTTCCTCGTTTCAACAAAGGGTTATGGCCTATTTTGGGATAATTATTCCCCAACTGTATTTGAAGACAAGCCTGAAAGTACCATATTTAAATCAGATGTTGGCGATTGTATTGATTACTATTTTATGCTTGGTGGAAATATCGATGGGTCAATAGCATGTATGCGTGAACTTTCCGGACAAGCTCCTATGTTTCCATTGTGGACTTTCGGTTACTGGCAAAGTAAAGAACGCTATAAAAGCCAAAATGAATTAGTGGATGTTGTAACTAAATATCGTGAACTCGGTGTACCTCTCGATGGTATCATTCAGGATTGGCAATACTGGGGCAACAATTATCTGTGGAATGCTATGGATTTTCTAAACCCGGAATTTCCTAATCCAAAGAAAATGGTGGAAGATATTCACAATATGAATGCACACTTGATCATTTCTATTTGGTCTTCTTTTGGACCAGAAACAAAGCAATACCGTGAAATGAAACCGAAGGGTATGCTTTTGAATTTTAGCACATGGCCTCAATCAGGTTTGGAAACATGGCCACCAAACCGCGAATATCCATCAGGCGTAGAACCTTATGACCCGTATAATCCTGAAGCTCGTGATATTTACTGGAAATATTTAAATAAGGGGCTTTTCTCATTGGGAATTGACGGATGGTGGATGGATTCATCGGAACCTGATCACCTGGATTTCAAACCTTCAGATTTTGATATTAAAACTTACCTTGGCTCATTCCGTAAAGTACGCAATGCTTTCCCATTGATGACAGTAGGAGGAGTTGCAGAACACCAACGTGCTGCAAGTTCCGATAAACGTGTATTTATTCTTACTCGTTCGGCCTTTGCCGGTCAACAACGTTACGGAGCCAATACATGGTCGGGCGATGTGAATTCTTCTTGGCAATCGTTACGCAATCAGATACCAGCAGGTCTTAACTTTTCGATGAGCGCAATTCCATACTGGAATACTGATATAGGCGGTTTTTTTGCAAGTGCTTATAAGAGAGGTTGGGGTGAAGGAAATAAAAATCCGTCATTTCAGGAATTATATGTTCGCTGGCTTCAATTCGGGGCATTTACTCCAATGATGCGTTCGCATGGTACAGATATTCCCAGAGAAATATATAACTTTGGAAAAAAGGGTGAGACAATCTTCGATGCAATAGCAAAAACAATTAATTTGCGTTATTCACTATTGCCATACATTTACTCAACTGCTTGGTCGGTTACGAATAACCAATCTACTATAATGCGTGCTTTGGTGATGGACTTTAAAGATAAGAAGGTTGTAGATATAAATAATGAGTACATGTTTGGTAAATCTATATTAGTTGCTCCTGTTGTTAATGCACAATATACCCCTGAAGCTATTGTAAAATCGAACGAACAAACCGGTTGGGATAAAAAAGATGCTAGTAATGATACTAAGATTGAACCTGTGACTTTCGCTCAGGCTAAATCAACGAAAGTTTATTTGCCCGAAGGAACTGTTTGGTATGATTTCTGGACAAACGAGAAAATCAATGGTGGTGAGGAAATAGTAAAAGCAACAACAATTGATGAGATCCCATTGTACATTAAGGCAGGAAGTATAATTCCTTTTGGACCGCAAGTGCAGTATGCCACCGAAAAGAAATGGGATAATCTTGAAATTCGCGTTTACTCCGAAACTAATGGCGAATTCACATTGTACGAAGACGAAAACGACAATTACAATTACGAAAAGGGTGTATATTCTACAGTAATCTTTACTTGGAATGATGCAAATAAATCATTGACAATTAATGATCGTAAAGGCTCATTCCCGGGAATGCTTACAACTCGTAAATTTAATGTTGTAGTTATTACAGCTGGTAATAAAATTGAGAAAACTGTAACTTATAGTGGGAAAAAAGTTGTTGTTAAGCTTTAAACCTACATACAAATAATAAGTATTAAAGTTTCTCTCTTAAAACATATGATGTCAGGGTATCGCAGTGGACTTGTTGATACCCTGTCTAGTATATTAAATTAAAATTAGTTCAATTTCAATAATATGAAGAAATCATTTCTATTTCTTTGTGCAATTTATTGCATAAGTTTAAATCTCAATGCACAGAATAAGCTTTATCCTAATGAGTTTCCATTAGGCGATGTCACATTACTCGATGGTCCGTTCAAACATGCACGTGATCTTAATATTCAGGTGCTATTGAAATATGATGTTGACCGACTGTTGGCACCTTACCGCAAAGAAGCCGGATTGCCCGAAAAGGCCAAAAGCTACCCAAACTGGGATGGTCTCGATGGTCATATAGCAGGACATTATCTGACGGCATTAGCATTAAATTATGCATCAACCGGCAATGCTGAATGTAAAAAGCGTATGGAATATATGCTTTCAGAAATCAAACTTTGTCAGGATGCCAATGCAATAAATAATGCAGTTTGGGGTGTTGGTTATGCCGGTGGATTTCCTAATAGTGCGAAATTATGGGGCACATTTAAAAATGGAGATTTCAATGCATACAACGGGGCATGGTCGCCTTTTTATAACTTGCATAAAATGTATGCAGGACTTCGCGATGTTTGGTTGTATTGTGGATATGAAAATGCAAAAACAATATTTTTAAAATTCTGCGATTGGGGAATCACCATGACTTCCACTTTTACTGAAGATCAAATGCAATCAATTCTTAACATGGAACATGGAGGAATGGACGAAATCTTTGCCGATGCTTACCAAATGACAGGCGATCAAAAGTACCTAGTGGCTGCCAAACGTTATTCGCACAATAAGCTTTTGGATCCAATGTCACAGGGAATTGACAACCTGGATAACCAACATGCCAACACACAAATTCCGAAAGTGGTTGGATTTGAAAGAATCGCTGAACTTAGTCACGATCAGAAATTTGCTAAAGCCGGTAGTTTCTTTTGGGAAACGGTAACAACAAACCGCTCGCTGGCTTTTGGTGGAAATAGTAGGAGAGAACACTTCCCAAATCCTGAATCGTGTACCGATTTTGTAAATGATGTGGATGGTCCTGAATCATGTAATTCATACAACATGCTGAAACTGACTGAAGATTTATTTAGAGTACATCCGGCAGCTAAATATGCCGATTACTATGAAAGAACAATTTACAACCATATCCTTTCAAGTCAACATCCGGAACATGGTGGATATGTGTATTTTACTTCGGCTCGTCCCCGTCACTATAGAATTTATTCGGCACCTAACGAAGCCATGTGGTGTTGCGTTGGTACCGGTATGGAGAATCATGGAAAATACAATCAATTTATCTATACTCATTCAAACGATTCGTTGTTTTTAAATCTTTTTATTGCTTCTGAACTAAACTGGAAAGATAAGAAGATTAAATTCAAACAAGAAACGACATTGCCCTATGAAGAACAAACCAGGTTTACTGTTACCGAAGGTAGTGCCAAATTAAAATTAATGGTTCGCTACCCGGCTTGGGTCAGCGATGGGGCTTTAAAGATTTCGGTGAATGGTAAGAATTTTGCTTTCACAGCTCATCCCTCTTCATTTGTTTGCATTGACAGAGCATGGAAAAAAGGCGATCTAGTGGAAATCAAACTTCCAATGCATAACTCCATTGAATATCTGCCTAATGTGCCCCAATATATAGCATTTATGCATGGACCGATCTTACTTGGAGCCAAAACGGGAACAGAAGATTTGAAGGGCTTGATTGCCAATGACAGTCGCTTCGGACAATATCCGGGTGGTGAAAAACTACCTATCGACAAGGCACCGATTTTGGTTGATGACAATATTCAGAAGATTGCCGATAAGCTTATACTTGTAAAAGACAAACCGTTGAATTTTACGCTCAACGTCAAAATGATTAACCCGATTGATAAGATAACGTTAGAACCGTTTTATAAAATTCATGATGCAAGATACATGATGTACTGGATGACTCTTACCAATTCTGATTATAAATCTTACACGGATTCCATCTCAAATATTGAAAAAGAGAAAATGGAACTTCAGAAACGCACCACCGATGCTGTTGCGCCCGGCGAACAACAACCTGAGGTTGATCATGCTATGGAAAGACAATACTCTTCAACCGGAAACGATAGGAATGAGTTTTGGCGCGAAGCTCGTGGGGGAGGATTCTTTAGCTACAAGATGGGAACCAATAAGGAAACAGGATTGAGTCTGCTGGTTCGCTATTGGGGTGGTGAGACTGGAAGCAGAACTTTTGATATTTATATTGACAATCAAAAACTGACAACCGAAAATATCTCCGGCAAATGGAAACAAAACAAATTTCAAAATGTCGAGTATCCTATTCCCGATACAATGCTGAACGGAAAAGAATTTGTTCGTGTGAAATTTCAGGCAACAACAGGAAATGCGGCCGGTAAAGTATATAAAGTGAGATTAGTAAGAACCAAAAAATCAGTAAATTGAATACTATATTGAAATACTTGAAAATTTTGCCAATCATTACTGTTGTTTTGCTTGTCTGTTCTATAAACCTTAATGCACAGCAAAAAATCCAAAGAAACCAGCTTTTCGATAGTAACTGGAAATTTTACTTGGGAGATGTAAAGGGTGGAGAGAAGCCTTCGTTTAATGATAAGTCGTGGCGGAATATTGATTTACCACACGATTGGAGCATTGAAAAACTTTCCAGACAGGAAACAGGGAAGGTGATAGGTCCGTTTTCGAAAGAAAGTAAAGGAACAACAGCTACCGGTTATACAGTTGGCGGGGTGGGATGGTATCGTAAAACATTTACTTTAGATGGAAAAGGAAACCATCATACTACCATTATTAGTTTCGATGGCGTGTATATGAACTGTGATGTTTGGATTAACGGTAAGTTTTTGGGCAACCACCCTTATGGCTATACGGCATTTGATTATGACATCTCCAGCTATCTAAATTCTTCAGGCAAACCCAACGTGATTGCAGTGAAAGTGAAGAACGAAGGTCAAAATTCCCGATGGTATAGTGGATCGGGAATATACCGACACGTTTGGCTTATTCAGAAACAAGCGTTAAGCATTGCACAAAATGGAGTTTGCATAAACACTGAACAAATCTTGGATAACAATGCAATTGTAAATATATCATCTGAAGTTGAAAATAAATCGGGGCGAAGCACTACTTCCAAACTTCTAATCAACATTCTCGATTCTAATGGAAAGTCAGTACAAAAAGTTGAATCGCCATTAAAAACAATTTCTTCTGGAAACGAAGTTATCACTCAATCTATCACAATTCCTCAGCCCAAATTATGGACGGCTGAAACTCCAAATCTTTATGTTGCAGTAATACAGGTAATTGCAGATGGGAATATTTCTGATGAATTACGTACAACCTTTGGCGTTCGGACAATCCATTTTGATGCAAAAACTGGATTCCTATTAAATGGTAAAAAAGTACTTCTAAAAGGTGGTTGCATGCATAATGATAATGGCTTTTTGGGTTCGGCAACCATTGATCGTGCTGAGGAACGGCGCGTGCAACTCATGAAAGTGTATGGTTTTAACGCCATTCGTACCAGTCACAATCCACCTTCTCAGCAATTTCTTGATGCATGTGACCGAAACGGTGTACTTGTACTTGAGGAGGCTTTTGATATGTGGGAAAGAGCTAAAAACCCTCAGGATTATCATCTTTATTTCAAGGACTGGTGGAAAAAAGACCTGAAGTCTATGATTTATCGGGATAGAAATCATCCATCGGTTATTCTGTGGAGTATAGGTAATGAAATAAATGAGCGGGCAGATTCTTTGGGCTTTGCAATAAGAAAACAACTAGTAAAAGAAGTTCATGCGCTTGATAAAACCCGCCCGGTTACTGAAGCCATCTGTTCATTTTGGGATCATTGGGGTCAAAAATGGTCAACAACTGCTCCGGCTTATTCCGATTTGGATGTCGGCGGGTACAATTATTTGAATAATCAGTACGAGGCTGATCATGCAGAATTCCCGGAAAGAATCATGGTTGGTACTGAATCCTATCCCGCTGAGGCATTTGCTTTTTGGAAACAGGTGGAGAATAATTCGTGGGTAATAGGTGACTTTGTTTGGACAGCCATGGATTATCTAGGTGAAACAGGTTGTGGTAGCTCAACGTATGGACCCAAAGACGTTCAACGGGTTGGATTAAAACCCTGGCCATGGTTCAATGCATTCTGTGGCGATATCGATCTTTGTGGTTTTAAAAAACCGCAGTTGCTTTACCGTGATGTTGTTTGGAACAACAGTAAACTTGAAATGATGGTTCATGAACCAATTCCGGAAGGCATGAAGGAAACTTATAGTTACTGGGGCTGGCCGAATGAATATCAGAGCTGGAATTGGGCAGGGAGTGAAGGTAAATTGATGGATGTGAGAGTTTTTTCAAAATGCCAGACAATAAGAATTGAACTTAATGGTAAAATCATTGCAGAGAAGCCTGTAATTGACAGCACAAATTTGATTACGACCTTCAAGGTTCCGTACGAACAGGGAGTTTTAAAAGCGATTGCTTTGAATAACGGAATTGAAGTAGCTTCAAAAGAACTAAGAACCGTTGGAGCTCCGGCTATAGTTAAACTTACTGCTGACCGAAGTACAATCAATGCCGATCGAAACGATCTCTCGTATGTAAAAGTTGAGATAACTGACGCTCAGGGCAATTTAATTCCAAATGCAACAATACCTGTTACATTCACAGTCTCAGGAGTGGGCGAAATTGCAGGTTCAGGAAATGCATGTCCTACTGACATGGAAAGTTTTAATAATTCAATTTGTAAAACTTATCGTGGTCAGGCTCTGGTTATTCTCCGACCTTTAAAAGATATAAAAATAGGAACAATTAAGCTGAAAGCTGAAGCTAATGGATTGGCAAAAGGAGAAATAAGTATCGTCGTGCAATAAAGTTTTTATGAAATAATAACGAACAAAAAATCAAGTTGAAAATGTTTCGGGGCGGTGCTTTGAATTGTATACACGGTGAATTCAAGTTTGATGCTCAAGATATCCGTTTTACGTTGGGTAAAAACGTTTCAGTTTACGTATTTTGTATGAACGTGCCAACACCCGGAATGCAATTGAAAATCAAATCACTTGGCGCAGATGTAAAATACCTTAACAAGCTGATTAAAGGCGTAAAGTTACTCGGATATAACGGCAAACTACAATGAAAATTGGAAGCCGATGATCTTGCTATTACTTGTCCTTAGAAAATGCCTTTCGCAACATCGGTAGTATTTAAAATTGAATAATGCTATAGGGATAAGTGTTTGTCATTTGTGGGTTAGCTGTTAACTCAATGTGAAAATTATTTAAGCCCGGAGGAGTTTTCGAACCCGGGCTTATATTAATAATCAACATTCAAAATCGTAGTTTTTTGATTTTGGTATCTGTTTTTCATGTTTAAAACCAAATGTACATCACTTCATAGTCAATTAATTGCCAATGAAATATACGCCGCAATATTTCTAAGGCGAGAAATTGCCAATAATATATGCACGGCAATAATTTAGGAATGAGAAATTGTCAATTATATATGTGCGGCAATATTTTATAGACTATAAATTGCTATCCATATATGCAACGCAATATTCTATATGCGAGAATTGCTATTGATATGTTTACCGCAATATTTTATTGCTGAATAATTACTAAACAGACATTGCTGATAATAATATAGTGGAGTTTATTGGAGCAGCAAGAGTACAACAGAATTAATAAATAGAGAAATCTATCAGAAATAATTAAATTTACTACAATATGAAATTAAAGTTCTTACTAATAGCCAGTCTTTTCCCTCTTCTTAGTCAGGGGCAGGTTGTGAAAAGTTTTAAACAGTTCCCCGACAGGGTGAATGTTACTTTGCCGGATGGGACACTCAGTATTTTACCTTTAAATGAGAATTCAGTTAGAGTTAAATTCTACAAAGTGTCAGAAGGAAATCTACCGGAACTTATTTTTACTTCGGGTGTTGCTGTTCCGGATTTTCAGGTTGTTGATTCGTCGGCAAAGCTTGAAATAAAAGTAAAAAAGATGATTGTGTCTTTGGATAAACTTACTGGTAAATTGTCATATGCTGATAATACTGGTAAGGTGTTTTTAAGCGAAAAAGAGGGTTCTCGAAAGCTAACTCCCGACTCTATTCAAGGTGAGCCTTGTTTTGAAGTAGAGCAGAGCTTTGAATCGCCTGCTGATGAATATATTTTCGGTTTGGGTCAATTTCAGGATGGACAATATAACCTGAAAAATATAGCTCGACGTTTGACACAGGTTAATACCCAGATTGCTATTCCTTTCATTTATTCAAGTAAAGGATACGGTTTGTTGTGGCATCAATATGGTCTTACTGATTTTAATCCGACGGATAACTTTGTTACTCTTGAAAAACAGCAACAATCGGTCACTGGAAACAACCAAATGGCTGAAGTAACCACTACCTCAGGAACTCAAAAAGTATCACAAAATCAGTCACTTTATCAAGGGAAGTTTGAAGTATCGAAAGATGGTGAATATTCCATATTTCTGGACTTAGGTGATATGGGTAATCGTCAATATGTAATTATTGATGGAAAACCTTGTATTGACCAAAGTAACATGTGGCTACCCCCTACTGCAGGGACTTTAGTGAATCTGAAAGCCGGTGAACATCAGGTGCAGATAATTTGTAAATCCAGCAATACGCCTAAATTGTCATGGAGAAAGAGTGATAATTACACCACATTCCGTTCGCCGGTTGCCAAAGCGCTCGATTACGTTGTGTTTTATGGTCCATCGGCCGACGATGTAATTGCTTCCTACCGCAATCTTTCTGGCAATGTTCCTATGTTTCCGCAATGGGCTTACGGTTTCTGGCAATGTCGTGAACGCTACACTTCGGGTACACATTTGGTAGAAACAATAAAGGAATTCCGCAAAAGAAATCTTCCGGTCGATGTTATTGTTCAGGACTGGCAATACTGGGGCAAATACGGGTGGGGTGTTCCCAAATTTGACGAAACACATTACCCAAATCCCGCAGGTTTTATAAAAGAACTGCATGATTTAAATGCACATTTTAGTGTTTCGGTATGGGAAAACCTGAGCAAAGATTCTGAAATAGGGAAAGTGTATGTTGCTAAAAATCTTTTTATACCAAATAGCGTTTGGGTTGATGTTCTTAACCCACTTGGACGTGAAACGCACTGGAATGCATTGAACGAAAATCTTTTTTCGAAAGGAGTCGATTCGTGGTGGATGGATGCAACCGAGCCTGAAAATGATGGATTGAAAGATAAGAAAACATTTCTTGGACTGGGAGACTTTTATCGCCTCACTTATCCATTGTTTGTAAGTCAGGCAGTGTACGAAGGACAACGCAAAACCACATCCGATAAGCGGGTATGTATCCTAACCCGGTCGGCTTTTCTTGGTCAGCAAAAGTATGGTATTATAAACTGGTCGGGCGATATTGGCGGAACATGGGATACTTACAGACGTCAGATTGTTGCCGGGCTAAACTATACTATTACAGGTTTGCCATACTGGACTACTGATATTGGCGGGTTCTTCCGTCCGGGACGTTCGCAATATACCGACGAAAAATACCAGGAGTTACTTACCCGTTGGTATCAATGGGGAACCTTCAACCCAATCTTCCGCATACATGGATACATGACCGAAACAGAGCCCTGGAAATACGGACAAAAGGTTGAGGATAATATGCGTAAAATGCTGAATCTACGCTATCGTTTACTTCCATACATTTATTCCGAAGCATGGCAGGTGACTAAAAACGGATCCACCATGATGCGTCCAATGGTAATGGACTTTAATGGTGATACTGCTGCTGTAAAAAGTCAATATCAGTATATGTTTGGAAAATCTTTACTGACGGCTCCTATCACTGAACCAGATGTTACCCAATGGAATGTGTATTTACCTAAATCTGCCGGGTGGTACGACTTCTGGACAGGTAAACGCTTTAACGGAGGGCAAACAGTAAAAACAGATGCTCCTCTGGATAAAATACCTTTGTTTGTAAAGGCCGGCTCCATTATTCCAATGGGTAAGATTATTCAATACGCAGGTGAAAAATCGGCCGATACGCTCGAAATTCGTGTGTATAAAGGAGCAGATGCCAAATTTGATTTATACGAAGATGAAGGCGATAATTACAACTACGAGAATGGAAAATATTCAACCATTTCGTTCAAATGGGATGAAAAACGTCAAACATTGACGATTGGAGACAAACAGGGTAATTATCCGGGTGACTTAAAGAAACGTATATTTAATGTTGTTTTAGTAGCAGAAAATAAGGGATTTGGCACTGATTTTGGCACAACGACAAAGAAAGTTTCGTATGCTGGGAGTAAGATTAAACTGAAGTTATAAATATAATAATTGCAAATAAAAAAAGAGAGTTCAGATAATTTCTGAACTCTCTTTTTTTTATTTTTTTTTGTATATTGCAAACTATATCGAAAATGCATTTCCAAATCAATAAATAAAAAACGAACGATGATATTATCACCTGAAGATAAGTTAATCCTTTCTTCAATCAAAATAAACCTGTCAATTTCTGAGTTGGAGCAATTAAATGATTTGATTCCTCAAATTCAAAATTGGGATTATCTGATTAATACAGTTATTGATAGAGGTGTTGGTCCGCTTTTTTTGAAAAAACTGCCTTTGCTTTCAAATGGGCCCATGGTGCCGGAATTGGTGAGAACGAAACTACAGCAATCATATTATAAAACTGTTAGCCGGGGCATGGTTTTGCAAGACAATTTCAGAAAAATAGCAGATGTGTTTTCTGCCAATGGAATAGCGGTAATTGCGCTGAAAGGTGTTTATCTTTCCGAATGGCTCTATCGGGATTTAGGTCTCAGGCAGTTCAGTGACATTGATTTATTGGTGCACGAAGAAGATGGTGAAAAATGTCTTGCTTTATTAAGTAGCATGGGCTATAAGTCCTCTTCGGTACTTTCAAATTTGGCTGAATTTGTTCAGGAACATTTTGATATAGTTCATTACTCACCCATGGTGCTTGATGGCGTTTCAATAGAAATTCACATTAAACTTCACGCCAAAACAGAAAAGTATCACTTATTGGTGGCTGAAGTTTGGAAAAATGCAATACCGGCTACTATAAATGAATCAAAGGTTCTGGCATTTAATATCTATGATCTTCTGATTCATCTTTGTTTGCATCTGGACAAGCATGTTCGGGTTGGACATGTTCAATTCACTTGTTTTAATGATGTCACGAATCTCCTGAATGAACATAGGGATGAGATTGACTGGCAAAAACTTATTCAGTCATGCCAATTGTATAACTGCGAAAACACGGTGTTTGAGTATATTGTGCTTGTAAATAAATATATGAATGCACCGGTTCCAGATGCAATTATTCAGCAGTATAGTTCGTTGTTTATTGAAGAAGATGAACAATTGTTTCTTAAGCTGCTGGGTGGGTATATTGGATTTCAGAAAAGTAGATCAGCACATTTTAATTATTTACAAAATGTGGAAAGTCCGTTGGGTAAAGTCCGGTATGTTTGGAATGTTGTATTTCCATCAAAAGCCTTTATGATTCAAAAATATAAAATCCAACAACCATCAAGAGTTCTTTTTTATTATCCGTATCGATATTTTATTGCAGTAAGAGGCATGGTGTATCATATTCAAAACAAATTCAAACATCATAAATGAGAATATCCGAAATGAAGGAAGTCTATACTTTCTCAGTTATTCCTTGTTTATTCGCCGATTGAAACAATGAATAATACTTCCCTTTCAAATCCAAAAGTTCTGAGTGGCTGCCACATTCAATCATTTCGCCTTCATCAAAGAGGTAAATGAGATCAGCCCATTGAACAGATGTTAGTCGGTGACTTATAATTACTGCAGTTTTGTTGAGAGACAAATTTTTTAAAGCCTTGATAATTTGTGATTCTGATTCAGCATCCAACGCACTGGAAGGTTCGTCCATTAAAATTAACGGCGCATCACGGTAAAAAGCCCGAGCAATAGCCATTTTTTGCCATTGGCCAATACTTAATTCTTCACCTCCTGTAAATAAATTTCCCAATAAGGTGTTATATCCATTTGGCATGCGTTCAATGACATCAGCTATACCTGCAGCTTGAGCCGCTTTTACTGCTTTTGGTAGATTTATTTCTGTTTGTATATTTCCTAATCCAATGTTTTCCAGTGCAGGTATATTATATAAAGCGAAATCCTGAAAAACTGCTGTTATATTATTGCAAATAGTGTTTTGTCCAATTAGAACTGAATCATTTCCATCATAAAATATATTTCCGGAAACGGGTTGATAAAAACCGCAAAGCAGTTTTATCATGGTTGTTTTGCCTGATCCGTTGGCTCCTACAAATGCTACCGTTTTACCGGAAGGAATAGTAATATTAATTGATTTTAAGGCTTCCCGTTTACTCGATTCATAACTAAAACTCACATTCTCAAACCTGATTCCCTTGTTCAGCGAAAAAGGCAAGTGTTCCTCTTTTCCCACTTCCGACTTTGCCTGCATATTCAGGAATGAGATAAGATCATTTAAGAAGGTGTTATCCTCCATGATTTTGGTTATTGAAAGAAAAAATTCATTCAGAACTGAATAACCTCTTTGGAAGGCAAAGAAAAATAAAACTATTGTGCCAATAGAAATTTCGCCATTTATTTTTAAGAAAGATACATATCCCAATGAGATAAATATCATGGCAATAGCAAAAAGCTGCGCCAATATTCCCAAACGTAGTTCTGATTTGCTTAGCTTGATTTTTTGCTCAAATAAGGTGTTTTGAGTAACAGAAAATCGACGAAGGAAGAAGTCGGCAAAGCCAAAAAGCTTTAATTCCTTCGCAAAGGGAAATCCAGTCAGGATGCGGTTGTAATAATACATTTCTCGTTCTTTAGTGCTTTGCGATTTCTTTAAATTGTAGAGCTTTCGCGAGAATTTTAATCGGATGATAATGCCGGGAATGATGGATATAAATAAAATCAGAACCAGATACCAACGTATACTGGCAAACAATCCAACCAAAAATAACCCGGCTGCAACAGATTTGAGCCCGGTCATTAATTCGTTGATAATTTTTATGGGACGAAACGAAGCTTCCTGAACTGCCCGATGAATAGTGTCTTGTTCGGCAGGGTTTTCGTAATGAGACAAATCCAGCGTTGCATGTTTTTTATGCAATATTTCATAAATGTGACGAGTGATTGATTGTGATAATTTTTCAAAAGAAAAGCCTTTGAGTTCAGCTACAACTCCGTTAGCTAGAAAAATAAAGGCGGTGAAGATGAGTACCGAAATTAAATGAATCTGTTGGCTTTTCCCTAAAGTTGATGTCTGAGTCAGTTGATCAATTAATGATTTGATGCAGATGATGATAACGAAAGGCAAGATTCCCTGTAAAGCAGAAAGTATTGCATTTATTAAAAGTCCTTTTCCGGAATGACTGGTGATTATTGATAAGTTACTTTTGAATGATTTTAAACCGATATTTGACTGCTTGATATAACCTCCGAGATGTAATATTAAATTATAGAATGGGATAAATAATTTAGAAAAGTGAAGTGAAACGAAGCGGTACCACACCATTTTTAGACTTTCCAGTCTTCTTGTTTTATTGTTCCGTTTAAAAGAGTTTACCTTTCCGACTATTGCTTCGGCACTGAAAGGGATATCTGTGTGATAATTTTTATCGCCTTTAGCAACAAAAAACTTACTTTCATCGTGTGTTATGATTTTTACCAATCTATGAGCAACCAGTTTCTCGTTCGCTTTGAAAACGACAATATTACCAATGCGTAGATGCTCGACATTGCATTTTTCTACTATCCCGGTATCACCCGCTTTCAGTGCTGGATACATACTATTACCTTTCATTCTGAAGCTTAATTGTAGATTTTCGTCTAACAATGTTTCCGCAAAATCAAGAAGTTGGTTAGTTAGTTCCTGTTGTTTCATTTTCTAAGATAAAATTTATAACACTCTCATTAGGCACAAATCCCAATTCGAAGACAGAAACATTCGTGCTCAGTTCGGATATGAAATTCAAATTATTTTGAATAAAATTGGAGTCGAAATTATTTTGGATACAAAAGGCCATTACTCTCGAAACAGCTAATGCACCATCCAGTTTCTTCATTTTGTTTTCAGGAAAATGACTGATCAGGAAAATTGCATCTAATGGTGTTTTTTTAGGTCTGTCATTGTAATACATTGGGGTGTTATAAACAAAAAAGTCGTTATCCAATTTGCGAATAATTAACCTGTCATCATTTATCACCAGATTGCCGGCATCTGCCCATATCTTGGAAATTGTGCTTTTGCCGGCACCCGAAAACCCTGTGAAAATTCTACCTTTTTGTCCATCGAAAATGCAAGATGCATGTATCATTACTGCACTCGACTTTACAGTTAGGTAATGCATTATGATTGGTCCCAACGGATATTTAAGTGGAATAATTTTATCATCCTCATAATTGGAATAGACTTCCCATCGTGAAAAAGTTTCATCTAGTATGGCTACTTGTTGAATTTCATCTTTTGTCTGCTGATTGTAGATAATAAATGCAAAGCTTGGTCCGGTTTGATATATGGAGTAGAATTTTTGAATTTCATTTTTGGCTTCAAAAACAAGACTCTTTTTTGGTAAGTCCAAAGTAGGAATACCAGGGTAACATTGAATTGTAACATCGGGTTCAGGGGTTTCTTCCTTTGTGATAAAGGAATCGTAACCAATTTCGAGTTCAAATTCAAAATTTGATTGAAGCTTTATTGTAAAGTCTGCGATGTTCAGATATTTTTGATTCGCCATTGAAAAAGTATAAATTGTGTAGATGTATTGATAGTCAGGCAAATGTTGTTTCCAACTTTTTTAGAAAATTCCGAATATCATTTTCTGCGGTTTCACGGTCAATATCAAACACTTCTGTCATTAGGTATTCAATATCTTCAACTGTATTCTTATCATTAATGTTTTCCCAAATGAATTTCCCGGTTTCATTTAAGGTGAAAAGCGCTGTCATTTGAGCCACATTCCCCGTAAGAGGTACTAATATTAATTCTTCACCTACTATGCGTGTAACAAATTTAGATTTCAAGTTGAAAAGTTTTTGTAAAGTCATGTGTATTGTTTTGTTTATTGATATTCAAATTGTTGATACAAAGATAAAAGATTATTTGATTTTTTTTTAATAAATAATAAATTATACTTTTATTCCTTTTGTTTTATTATAAAAATGCTGTTTGTATTTATCGAGTGAATAGGAAATTATTCAACATCCTAAGCAAGTTGATATGAATTTTAAGTAAAAGTGTTGAAGCGATAAATGCTCAGGTTAAACGACATTAGTTTTGAATGGATCTTTATTGAAGTATTCAGGTGCTTTCGAAATTTCGCTGGGTCCTTTTGGCGGTTCTGATTCTAATACTAATGAAATTTCATGATCTAGTATTATTAGCTTAAGAAAAGGAGAGTTGTATTTCCTTTTTTCTTGAACTTTGATTTTTAAGTTTTTCATATGATTAAATTATAATTTTATGAGAACTCAATTTACTATTAATAATCACTGTGATGAAATAAACCCCTGAGATATATGTTTTATCTAATGTCGTTGTTGTATTTGATAAAGTTTTACTTTCAATCTTCTGGCCCGCAGAATTGTAAACGACTATAATCCCATCATTTGAAATAGAACAACCACTATTTACCGTAATTTTCCCATTAATATTTTTGTAAACTGATATTGCATTGCTCTCTGGATAATCAGTTTCTAAATCCGTAGAAATAGAGTTCGATTTAAAAATCAGACTAAATCGATTAGTTGTTTTTGTAGCATCGGATGTAAAGTTATATGATGTGCCCTCAGTAATATTTTGTTCTGAATTTTGTTGAAGGTCTTTCAGTATAATCTGAGTCCCAGCATTGAAGTTGCTTATTTCATTTGCCTTAATTGAAAATGTATTAGCAGTGCCGGGAGTAAATCCTAAAGCTAATTCTTTATTTGTGGAAATTGCATTCATTCCATTTATTACCAATTCATTATTGTCAACCAACGTGTATATTTCAGGGACATCTACATTATTGCTGGACATTTTTGGAGAATCATATATATCAAAATTATCCGATGCATTATTATTAAAATAGACGACTGTTTCATCATTATGCAATCCATTCGATACTTGCAGTCTCAGAACTTGTTGTGAAGAGCTTTTAGTGTTTTTCGATTTTAGTGTATTAAAAACTTTGCTGTGTAGTCGCATGGCGTTGTTAAAGGTCAAGGTGCCGGTTGTTTGATCATTTTTAACTCTAACCCAAAATGCTTGCATAGGAGGAATCTCACTGGTTACTTCTGCCGGTGATCCAATTCCTTCACCTGCTGAGTTATAAGTATAGAGAGTGTAATCTCCCGAAGCTTTAGTGCGATACCAAATAGTAGGGAGTATGTTTGCCGAATTAGCAGTTGATTCAGTCCAATTTAGATACGAAGGATAAGGATTTCCAACTAAATTAAAACCAGTGTTTAATACATCTGTTGTCCGCGTTAATCCAATAGTCTTTTCCCCGGTATTTAATAAGCCGCTGTAAGTGATTGGTCCATCTGCTAGAGTATTCACAGAAATATATCCCTTCATTGGTGTTAATAAATTTGTCTCGTTGTCCCAATTTGCATTTGATTCATTGTAGCTTACAACTGAAGATGCAGAACTGAATGCAGATATTGTAGCACCACTCACGGGGCTTGATAAATACCAGTTTCTTCCTGCAGTTAAGTATTGTTGAACGTTAGCTAAAGCTATGCTTGAAGTACCATTATCCACGAATGTTCCTGTTCCAGATGTTGCATCGCTACTTATATTCAACGTGTTTACGTTCAGGTTCCCATTGTTAGTCAGCTTTGATCCTGGTTCTAATGTTAGATTTGTTGCAGCAAAATTCCCTGTAAAAGTAATGTCGCCGTTCAATGTTACCGGATTTGTATTTGTGAAGTTCAGATGATGATTTGAATTCGTTAATAGAGAATTTGTAACTAAAAGTGTTGTAGATGCGGTTGGGTTTTGATTCGATGTATACGCAGTTCCACTGTATGTGATAGTTCCGCCGGTAGTAACATTCACACTAATAGAATTGGTTGATATTCCTTCTCTTTTACTCACCCAATCCCCACATTTCATTGTTCCATTTCTGCCAATATTGATAATTAAAGTATTGTTGATTGTGTTAGCTGATGTATTCAGATTTGTTTGCAAATTAATTTTACCATTATTTGTAGCTGCATCAAGAGTCCCATTAATGTTATAGACCCAATATTCTCTTGCATTAAAATTGATATTGTTAGCCAACCCATTAGTTATATACGATGAGTGGAAATACGCAGCTGCACTTAAAGTTACAGTTTTTCCTTCGCATATAGTAAGAGTTCTAGTATTACCTTTCGAAGCAGAAGTTCCGTTTACAACTCCTATAGTATTAAGGATTGTGATATTTTGATTAATAATTATTTCTTGGGTTGATCCGGTTAGATAGCTTGAAGAGGTAATATCATCCGAGCATATTGAGTGAAAGTAGGGCATAATAGATGTTGTTCCGGTTAGGGTTAACTTTGGACATGATTTGTAAATTTCAAGATATAAGCCTTTAGTTGAAGTTCCAATTGTTCCATTATTGGTAAAAGTAGCTTCGTCTCCATTTGTGCCGAGCATTAATTTTTTGCCTGTAGTACTAACCAAAAGCGAACCTCCTGGATTTATTGTTGCATTGTAAGCTTGAGTATTTTGACCAATAGTTAATATCCCTGACACAGTCAAATCCCCACTTATTGTAAGTTTCGGTGTTCCACTAGCTGTTAAAATTCCTTGTACATTTAAACTTTTACAAGCTGCATCAACATTGAATGTGACTGTCAACCCTGAAGGAATAACAACTTCATCTAAATTTGTTGGAATTGTGTTACCACTCCAGGTACTGGCAGAACTCCAATCTCCATTATTTATCGCTGAAATTGTTTCAGCATTTACATTAGAACAAATCACCCAAAAGGTAACGGTGCTCAATAAAACCAGAGATAAATGTTTTTTTGTAATTTCCATAATAGTTAGTACTAGTTGATTAATATTTAATTATTGTATGTAATATTTGTATTGAAAATGTGTCAATAAATTCTGTGTGTAAAGGAATTCTCATACATTTGTACTTTATAAAATTCAAATATTCAATGATATAATATCTATTTTAGAGAATTAAAAATGCAAAAATAAAAAAATAATTTAAATAGATAGCAATTTATTGAAAATTATATTTTGAAATAGATACAACTATTACGTTATAATTATTCAATAGATATAAATGTTGGAATGGTTTGCGATGAGCTATAATCAAAAAGAGCTAACTCTTTAATTGAGTTAGCTCCAAATTATAGCAAAGTTTTGTAGGGATTAAAGTGGAATTTTAAAATCTAAATTTACAAAGAAGTAACTTCGATAATTCTCAAATATACCTTGCTGCTTCTTTGCTGACAATCTCAATAAAGAAGCAGAGTAGATTAATTTTTTATGGAAATGATGAGAGGGGGAATTATTACCAATTAATTTCAGGTTTCCCGGAATTTTTCAAATAAGCATTTGCTAGTGAAAAATGATTGTTTCCGATAAAACCCCGGTAAGCTGATAGGGGAGAAGGATGAACTGATTTCAATACTAAATGTTTGTTGGAATCAATAAAAGCACCTTTTTTTTGAGCGTAGCTGCCCCATAGTAGGAATACAAGATGTTCTTTTTCGGTGGCTAATTTCTGAATAACAGCATCTGTAAATGTTTCCCAACCATGATTTTGGTGCGAACCTGCCATATGAGCCTGAACTGTTAGTGTGGCATTGAGCAATAAAACGCCTTGTTGCGCCCATCTCGTAAGGTTTCCGCTAGTTGGCATCGATTTTCCCAAATCACGATCGATCTCTTTGAAAATATTAAGCAGTGACGGTGGAAATGGAACTCCTTCGTTTACCGAAAAACATAAACCATGCGCTTGTCCATCTCCATGATATGGATCCTGGCCAATAATTACCACTTTCACATTGTCGAATGGACATTGATCAAATGCATTGAAAATGAGGCTTGCAGGAGGAAATGTGAGCTTTGTTTTATATTCGTCACGAACAAAAGTAGTAAGTTTGACAAAATAATCTTTATTAAATTCACTTTGCAGTGCCAGTTTCCACGAAGGTTCAATTTTTACTTCCATACTTCCTTAATTATCAACCTTTTCTTTTATTGCTTACTGAAACCGATAACTGCTAACTGTAATTGTTCCATCGCTTTTTCAAGAATACTTCTTGGGCAAGCAACATTCAACCGTAAATGATATTCACCGCCCGGACCGAAAATGGTTCCTTTGTTTAAGCCTAAGCCAGCTTTTGTTACAAAAAAATTGAATAATTCATCGGTTTCCATGCCTAGTTCTTTACAATTCAACCATAACAAATAGGTTGCTTCCGGTTTCATGGGTTTTATCTGAGGCATGTTTGTTGCCAGAAAATCAATTACATAATCCACGTTTCCCTGAACATAGTCAAGCATTTGCATACGCCAATCAGCACCTTTTTCATAGGCGGCTTGAGTAGCCACATAGGCAAAAATATTTCCACCGGTTTGTTCTATCTTTTCCAGATAATGAACGTATTTTAATCGTAAATCTGTATTTGGAATTATATAAGATGAACTTACCAACCCCGGCATATTAAACGTTTTAGTTGGAGCCATTAAAGTCAAACTAATGTTGGCGGCAGTCTCCGAAACTGTTGCAAATGGAGTGTGCTTGTTGTCGTAAAGAATTATATCAGAATGAATTTCGTCGGAAACAACAAGTATGTTGTGCTTTGCACAAAGCTCTGCAAGACGTTTCAGCGTTTCAGCATCCCAAGCCCGTCCACTAGGATTATGCGGATTGCACAAAATTAGCATTCGTGTTTTATCGGTGATTTTCTGTTCCAGGTCTTCGAAGTCCATCTCGAATTTTCCGGCGATTGTTTTCAGCGGGTTGTAAACCAGCTCGCGACCAGCTTTTTGTACAACATGTATAAATGGATAATAAACAGGTGGTTGGATGATTATTTCATCACCTGATTCTGAGTAAACATCTACTGCAAATGCAATTCCGGAAACGATTCCGGGTAAAAACCCCACCCATTCATTCTTTATTTCCCAATTATGAAGTTGTTTAATCCAGTTTGTAAGTGCTGGAATGAACCCGGTTGGTAATTTTGAATATCCGAAAATTGGGTGTTCACAACGCTTTTTGACAGCTTCTAAAATAAAATCGGGTGTACGAAAATCCATATCTGCAACCCAAAGTGGTAAAACATCTTCAGTCCCGAAAAGAGCTTTACAGCGTTCTATTTTAATTGCATCGGTGTTGTGTCGGTCGATTATTTCGTCAAAATTATAGTTCATATTTTCTGTTTCGAGTTATAAGTCATTAAGCTATTTCAAAGCCTTGAGTTTTGAACAGCTGTTTTTATTTAGCTAATTCAACTATTGGTTTTCCTATGCAAGCATTTGGTATTGGAATATCCAGTAACCGCGATATTGTTGGTGCAATATCGGTAGTTTGGTACGAAGTTGTGATGTTTTGTGCTTTTATGTTACTTCCGTAAAAATATAAGGGTGTGTATGAAACCATTGCATTTGATTCCCCAACTGGATTGTTTTTATTATCGACTTCTATCCAACCGGGTAAAAGTGTGATAATTACATCTCCAACGCTGTTTTTGTTTGTTGAATTTCTGAGCTTTGACATTACCGAGTTTGAATCACCGCTACTATTTAGTATTTGTGAAGAAGGAAATGCAGCTTGAATACCGGCAAATTCCATCATGAATTCGGACACTGTTCTCTGAAAATCGTACAAGTTTATTTTTTTTGCGGTAATTTTTTCTTTGTTTAAAAAAATATTCTTACCATAATATCCTGTAATCCAACGTTCCTGACCATAAACAGCCATTAGATAGGCACTTAGTAAAGCCAAAGATCGATCCGCATTAAAATAACCAGCCGGAATCTTATTTTCACCAAGTTCAGTTGGCGAATGCACATTGGTTTGATTTCCGAACATGAAAATCAGCGTTTTATCAAGGCCAACTTTAACGTCAATCTTTTTGAGCAGGTTTTCAATATCTTTGTCTAATCTTAGATAAATATCTTCTTTCTCAGCCGATTGCAATGCCTGTGTTTTTTCAAATGGAGTTCGGACGGTATATTGTAATAGCAACATATCCGGATAAATATCAGTTCCCAATTGATTTTCATCAATTAATTTTAATCCCAGTTCTGTCACTAAACCATTAGCCGAAGGCGTATTTCTAATAATAGTTTCAGCAGAATTTTTAGATTTTTTTGAAGTTGGATCATACATAAATCCCCACTTTTTGTCTTCTATGTTCGGTTTCGTGGTATAAGTATTTATATTATACATAGGTCCCCAAATTCGGGAAGTATAGTTTTTAAACACCCCGTTCACATTCATTTCATCCGCACTATGCGAAAGCCCATCCGTATAGTAGCCGGTGGTGATCCATTTTAAATTTTCATCGTCAATCCAGGCTACGCTTTTTGCGGTATGTCCGCCCAGCATAATGGCTTCTTCCGGCCCTAAAGCTACAGCATAACTTTTCGATTTATTAGGGTAAGCGAGCATAAGTTCATCGACGATAGTACTTGCCAGCAACTTATGGGCCGATAAGGTTTGGTCTGTACCAATGCCAATCTGATTCTCATCCTGAATTACCGATTGAACTTTTTCATCAGTTCTGTTGTAAAAATTATCACCCACAATTCCGCTATAATAAGGTGTGGTTCCGGTTATAACCGTTGCAATATCCGAAGCATTTCCGGCTGAAACGATATTGTAAGAAACATTCCTGCAGTTTGCACCTTCAGCAACAATCTTTTTAAAACCATTAGGATCCAGGTAATTCCACAATAAATCCAGATGTTTTTGTTGTAGGCCATCTACCATTATGCCAATAACCAAACGCGGACGTGTAGTGCTTGGCTGAGCAAAAAGGCTCAGGCTAATGATAAATATGAAGTTGATAAGAAAAACAGAACGAAGAGAGATTCTCATTATTTTGTAAGATATAAACTGGTAATTTTTAGTGTTCGCTGATTAAAGTATTCCTTTGGTGGAAGGCAATTCAAATTGATAAATGTCACGTTTTACAGCCATTTTTAGCGATTTTGCCAGTGCTTTGAAAATCCCTTCAATTTTGTGGTGCTCGTTATCACCTTCTGCTTTTATATTCAGGTTCATTTTAGCTGCGTCACTGAATGATTTGAAGAAATGTAAAATCATTTCAGTTGGCAAATCTCCAATAAATTCTCTTTTAAATTCTGCATCGTAAACCAGCCATGCGCGCCCACCAAAATCCAGAGTTACAGAGCATAAACAATCGTCCATGGGTAAATAAAAACCATAGCGCTCGATGCCTCGCTTATTTCCAAGTGCTTTGTAAAACGCTTCACCTAAGGCAATTGCTGTATCTTCAATGGTGTGATGCTCGTCCACTTCAAGATCTCCTTTTACTTTTATTTTTAAGTCAGAACCGGAATGTTTTCCAATTTGTTCCAACATGTGATCGAAGAATTTCAAACCGGTATCAATGCTGCATTTCCCCGATCCGTCCATGTTCAGTTCAATCAGAATATCAGTTTCTTTGGTCGTTCGTTTCACGGTTGCGGTTCGTTCTCCGGCAAACAGAAATTCGGTAATTCGGTTCCAGTCGGTGGTTTGCAATGCGCAGAATTCCAGTAAGTTTTTTTCTTTCAAAACCTCCAGATTGTCGCTGAGGTAAATTGCTTTACAACCCATATTTTTAGCCAGTTCTACGTCAGTATATCTGTCACCTATTACGAATGAACCGGCTAAATCATACTCTTCCGAAAAATATTCGGTGAGCATGGTAGTTCCCGGTTTGCGGGTCGAAAGATTGTCTTCGGGGAATGATTTGTCAATAAATATCTTATCGAATGTAATCTCTTCGTTTGCTAGTGTTTGCAGGAATTTGGCTTGTACTTTATCAAAGTTTTCTTGAGGATAAACCTTTGTCCCAAGTCCATCCTGATTAGTAACCATTGCCCATTCAAAATCCAGTTTTTGGCGGATAAAATGCAAGTTGCGGATTACGCCGGGCAAAAATTCCATTTGGTCCAAATTGTCTACTTGAAAAGTTACCGGTGGTTCGGCTATAATGGTTCCATCTCTATCGATGAAAAGTACTTTCTTTTTGGTTATATCTTCCATGTTTCTGATAATTATCTATGTAAAAAGCTTTACAAAAGTAGTTTATTTTTAGATTAAATGAAAATGTGTAGGTCTGTCTTATTCTCCTTTAAAGGCCGGGATTCAACTCCATTTTTAGAAATCTTCCTGTTTCGCTTGTCGGGTGATTTGCAACTTCCTGAGGCGTGCCGGTACAAATGACTTTCCCACCTGCAGCACCGCCTTCTGGTCCAATATCGATTATATGGTCCGCCACTTTGATGACATCCATATTGTGCTCAATAATAATAACCGTATTTCCTTTATTCACCAGACGGTTTAAAACCCCCAGCAACACTCGTATATCTTCGAAATGTAAACCGGTTGTTGGTTCATCCAAAATATAAAGTGTTTGTCCTGTATCACGCTTAGAGAGTTCGGTAGCGAGTTTTACACGCTGGCTTTCACCACCTGAAAGAGTTGTGCTCGATTGTCCGAGTTTGATATATCCTAAACCAACATCTTGCAAAGTCTTGATTTTATTCAGAATAGATGGTTGATTCTCGAAAAAATCCACTGCCTGATCTATAGTCATATTCAGTACATCGGCAATCGATTTGCCTTTAAATCGAACTTCAAGTGTTTCTTTGTTGTATCGCTTTCCATCACAACTTTCGCAAGGAACATACACATCAGGTAAGAAATTCATTTCTATCGTTTTATAGCCATTTCCACCACATACTTCACACCGTCCACCAGCTGTATTAAACGAAAAACGTCCGGGTTTGTAACCCCGAATCTTAGCCTCCGGCAATGTTACAAAAACATTCCTTATATCCGAAAAAACACCGGTGTAAGTTGCTGGATTAGAGCGTGGAGTTCTTCCGATTGGCGATTGATCCACTTCCACCACTTTATCAATATGTTCCAAACCTTCAATGCTGTCATATGGCAATGGGTCCCGCAAAGAGCGATAAAATATTTGACTTATAATAGGTTGTAACGTTTCGTTTATAAGCGTTGATTTACCACTTCCGGAAACACCTGTGACACAAATCATTTTTCCAAGAGGAAATGTTACATCAATATTTTTTAGGTTATTACCTCTTGCTCCTTTAATGCTAATCGTATGTCCGTTTCCTTCCCGAAGTTTTTCGGGTATTTCAATGCGTTTTTTGCCATTCAGATAGGCAGAAGTGAGTGTGTCTGCTTTCAGCATTTCTTCCGGAGTGCCCGAGAAAACTATTTCTCCGCCCAATCTGCCGGCATGAGGTCCGAGATCCACCACGTAATCGGCAGCCATCATCATGTCTTTATCATGTTCAACCACTATCACCGAATTTCCTGTATCGCGCAACTGTTTGAGCGATTTGATCAAGCGTTGATTATCACGTTGATGTAACCCAATACTAGGTTCATCGAGAATATAAAGCACATTTACCAACTGCGATCCAATCTGTGTTGCCAGCCTGATTCGCTGGCTTTCACCACCAGAAAGCGATTGGGAACTGCGACTAAGTGAAAGATAAGTAAGTCCTACATCCAATAAAAATTGTAGGCGCGTACGTATTTCTTTCAAAATTTCAACCGCTATTGCTTTTTGTTTTTCAGAAAGATATTGCTCTACATTATCCAACCATTCTGATAGTTCGGCAATATCCATTGCCGAAAGTTCGGCGATGTTTTTATCGTGCATTCGGAAATGAAGCGATTCTTTTCGTAGTTTTGCTCCATTACAATCCGGACAAACAATTGATTTTGAATACTGATTGGCCCATTTTTGTTCGGTAGCCGAAGAACCATTTTCGGCTTGCATTTCTATATATTTTAGAATACCGTCGTAACTTAAAAAATAATTTGTGCCTATAGATTGATTCTTAATTTGCAGACGCTCTTCCGTTCCGTTCATTATTTCATCAATTGCTTCCTCGGGAATTTCTTTAACTGGTGTTTTTAATGTGCAATCGTATTTTTCAAGGATGGCCTCTATTTGCCAAAAAATGGTGCTGCTTCTATGTTTTCCAAGTGGTGTAATGGCTCCGTTAGAGATATTCAGGTTTTTATCCGGAATAATTTTGTCCATATCAATTTGGTTCACATAACCAAGGCCTTTACAGCGATGGCAAGCTCCGTGAGGAGAATTGAACGAAAAATTGTGAGGTGCCGGTTCATCGTAAGAAATTCCGCTTGTTGGACACATCAACATTTTGCTGAAATATCGTATGTTTTCAGCGTCTTTTTCTAAAAGCATTACAATGCCATTGCCTTGTTGCATGGCTTTCTGCATCGATTCTTTTAGGCGTTTTCGGTCTTTTTCTGTTACTTGTAACTTATCAATAACAACTTCTATATCATGGTTTTTGTAACGATCCAGTTTTAATCCATGAGTAGCTTCGCGAATTTCACCATCAATGCGGACGTGTAAATATCCTTTTTTCCGAATCTGTTCAAACAGTTCCTTGTAATGACCTTTACGTCCGCGGACTAAGGGTGCAAGTAAATATGTTTTTTTACCTTCATAATCTTTCAGAATCAAATCCACAATCTGATCTTCCGAGTATTTTACCATTTTTTCACCCGTAACGAACGAATAAGCTTCACCGGCACGGGCAAACAACAAACGGAGAAAATCGTAAATTTCGGTGGTGGTCCCAACCGTGGAACGAGGATTTTTGTTGGTCGTTTTTTGTTCGATAGAAATAACAGGACTCAGACCTGTGATTTTATCAACATCCGGACGCTCCATATTTCCAAGGAAACTACGTGCATAAGCTGAGAAAGTTTCGATATAACGTCGTTGCCCTTCTGCAAAAATAGTGTCGAAAGCCAACGATGATTTGCCACTTCCACTCAAGCCGGTAATTACGGTTAGTGCGTCGCGTGGTATGGAAACATCGATATTTTTTAAATTATGAACCCGTGCGCCGATTACTTCTACTTTCTCTGAAGCGTCGATGGGTTGTATGTCGGAATTTGTTGTCAAAGCGGATTTTTTTAGAACTTGCAAAGATACGAATTTGTAAACGAGTAGACAAGGAAATATTGTTGCCAAAAATAGATTGTGATTGAATGAACGAGTGGGCAAGTATTTATGTTGTTAGTTTTATGTAAACACAATACATTTTTAGAAATCTTCTATAATCGGATTGCTAAAAATGCAGTTTTTTTTAAACACCGGTCCTTGACCGGTTCAAAAAATTGTATCTTTGCATTTATACAAAATCAGAATAAACATAAACTTATTATACAATGGAACAGATTATCAATCGCATCAGTTTACTTCGCAAAGCAATGAAGCAGAATGGTATTTCAGCGTGCATTATTCCCGGAACCGACCCTCATGCCAGCGAATATATAGCGGAATGTTGGAAAGAACGTGAATGGATTTCGGGTTTTGATGGATCGGCAGGAACTGCTGTTGTAACGTTGGATAGCGCTGGATTATGGACTGATTCTCGCTATTTTCTTCATGCTGCCGAACAATTGGAGGGGACTGGCATTGAGTTGATGAAACAAGGTTTGCCTGAGACTTTGGAAATTTTGCCATGGTTGGCAACCCAATTAAAACCCGGAGAAAAGGTCGGAGTAAACGCTAAGATGTTCTCGGTAAACAGCTATGCTTCTATGAAGTATGAGCTGCAAATATGTGAGCTTGAACTTGTTTCCATTGATATTTTATCGGGAGTTTGGACTGATCGTCCTAATTTGCCTTTAAATCCTTTTTTTGTATTTGATGCTAAATATGCCGGCAAATCTACATTGGAAAAGCTTGATATGGTTCGCGCTGAAATGAAAAAGGTATATGCCGGGGTTTTTGTTGTTTCGGCTTTAGACGATATTGCCTGGTTGTTCAATATTCGTGGTAATGATGTGGAATATAATCCGGTAGTGATTGCTTATGCATTGGTAGAGAATGAAAAAGCAACTTTGTTTATTGCTCCTGAAAAAATAACTCCTGAAACAAATACATATCTATTGAGCCAAGGTGTGACTGTGGCTCCTTACCTGGAAATTTACGAAAGTTTGAAAAAGCTTTCGTCTTCCCAAGCCGTATTGGTAGATGGTGGAAAACTAAATCAGGCTTTGTTTGAATCAATTCCGGCTGGTTGTGCAATACGAAATACCATGTCTCCGGTTTTTAAGCTGAAAAGCATTAAAAATGAAGTGGAAATGGATGGAGTTCGTCGTGCTATGCTCGAAGATGCTGTAGCGTTGACACGTTTTTTTATCTGGTTGGAAGAGAATGTGAAAAGTGGCACTTTGTCTGAGATTTCAATTTCCGATAAATTACGTGAATACCGCAGCCAACAAGAAAATTTTGTCGGTGAAAGTTTTGGAACAATAGCTGGATATGCCGCTCATGGTGCCATAGTGCATTACAGTGCTACACCTGAATCTGATTCGGTACTGAAAGCTGAAAATATATTATTGCTCGATTCTGGTGGTCAATATCTCGATGGAACAACCGATATTACCAGAACTGTTGCACTTGGAACTCCTACGGCTCAACAAAAAACTGATAATACGCTCGTACTGAAAGGTCATATTGCTTTAGCAACTGCAAAATTTCCATTCGGAACACGTGGTTCTCAGCTCGACATTCTCGCTCGAAAAGCAATGTGGGATTTAGGTTTGAATTATGGACATGGAACAGGTCATGGTGTTGGGCACTTTCTTTGTGTGCATGAGGGTCCACAAAGCATTCGGATGGATGAAAACTCAACTGTTTTACAACCTGGAATGATGCTTTCTAATGAACCCGGAATGTATAGAACAAACGAATACGGCATCCGCATAGAAAATTTAGTGCAGGTTGTACCAGATCAGAAAACCGAATTTGGACAATTCCTTAAATTTGAAACTCTGACTCTATTTCCTATCGATCAGCATTTAATCAATTTTGATTTGCTGAGCAATTCGGAAATTGACTGGTTGAATGATTATCATAAGCGTGTTTATGAAACAGTTTCACCTAAGCTAAATGAGTTTGGAAGAGAGTGGTTAAGCTCTAAATGCAGTCAGTATATTCGTAAAGATTAAAGAAAAATAGTTGACTGAGTTTATTGAGAAACTAATTGTGATTTAATGAATTTGGTAATTACATAAACTATGACAGAGTTTAATTTACATAATTCGCAGCTTGGAAAACAAGCTTCAACGCCCGAAAAATATGATGCCTCGTTGTTATTCCGAATTCCGCGTGCCGAAAACCGGGTACATTACGGAATCGACAATGACAGTTTGCCTTTTGTAGGGTATGATGTGTGGAATTGTTATGAAGTTTCCTTTCTCACCGATAATGGTTTGCCGGTTTCAAGAGTCTTGAAATTGGTGTATTCCTCAAATAGTGAGTTCTTGGTTGAATCTAAATCGTTGAAATTGTATCTCAATGCGTTCAATATGGATCGGTTCGGAAAGAGCGTTGCAGAAGCTGAAACCAAGGTGGCACAAATGATTGCGAGCGATTTAAAACAATTGCTTGAAACAGAAGTGCAAGTGACTTTTTTTACTGCTGATAGCTTGGCTGAAAAACCATTTGCTGAAATTCAAAAAACTGATTTATGCGATTTCATTCCTGGTGATATACAGGAATCTATAAAGTTTTCCCGTTTTGTAGAATCTCCAGAATTGCTTCGTTCCACCAAATCAGGGGTTATTCACGAATATTCTTTTCATACAGATCTTTTACGTTCTAACTGCCGGGTGACTAATCAACCCGATTGGGGTGATTTATTTGTGCAAATGTCATCCAAATGTGATATTGAGATGAGTTCTATTTTGGAATATCTCGTCTCATTTCGCAAGGAAAACCATTTCCACGAAGAAGTGGTAGAAATGATTTATAAACGGTTTCATGATTTTTTTGAGCCATCAAATTTAGTGGTAGCAGCTATGTATACGCGCCGAGGAGGGATTGATATTAATCCAATCCGGGCTTCACATCCCGATTTAATTGACAAAGTGCTTGTGAGCAAAACGTCCAGAGCCGAGAAAACATTGAGGCAATAACTATATTCTGTTTTGCCATTAAAATCAATCAGCTCCCTATTTGTTGATTCTCCGAGTGTTGTGAAATTTGTGTTCGAAAATTTCAATTATTGTTTGTAAGAACGAAAAAAGAGTGTATCTTTGCACCCGCATTACACACTTGCGGTTGTGGCGTAATTGGTAGCCGCGCCAGACTTAGGATCTGGTGCCGAGAGGCGTGGGGGTTCGAGTCCCTTCAGCCGCACGAAAAGTCCCGATAATCTAACGATTGTCGGGATTTTTTTATGTTTATTTTAGAGCTTTTACCTGATAATAAAATCGTCCAGATTTTTCTTTGGTGGTTTTTGTTGCCATTCGAATGGAACTTCCAGTGGGGTTATACAAACTCTGGTATAATTTTCTGGAATCTGAAATACTTCTTTTGTGGCCTTTTCGGATATGGCATCCGTAATAAATACTGTTCCATATCCAAGTGCCCGTGCAGCTAGCAAAAGATATCCTGCGGCCAGTGGTCCATCCCAATGGTTATAGGAGGCATATGCGGAATTATCGTCAGTTAAAATAATTATAAATACCGGGGCAGAACAATAATCTTCATAGACTGTCTTTATTAGTTGTGAGAATAGTTCTTTTGATTCGCTTGTATCTTTATGATCTTCGTAATAATCCATAGATTCTTTAATACAAGCTTCTTTTAATTGAGCAATTTTATGTTTGTCGCGGATAATCATAAATTTCCATGGTTGTTGATTTCCTGATGTGGGGGCTGTGCGGGCAGCATCTAAAATTCGTAGGATGTCTTTTTCGGGGATAGTATCCGATTTAAATTTCCTGACTGACCGGCGGTTCTGAAATACATGCCAAATATCTGAATCAGAATACGTATTGCTTTCACTGTTTTTTGTAGTTGTTGAAAGCATTTCCGTTTGATTGATTTGACCCAAAGCTAAAATTGAAGAAAGGATGAATAATCCTAAGACTAGTTTTTTCATATAGATAATCTTTAGTTAATGTAATTATTAATAAAAGTATATATGAAGACTGAATTTCAATTAAAAGCACAAAATAATTATGAAGTAAGTTGCTGACTATATTAATATTATCTGTTTGGATGATGGCATCATTTTTGTATCTGTCTGGAGTTGTCAGGTTTAGACTTTGGATTTAAAGTAGTCGCTTTTATCTGCTCAATTTTAAACAGACAATTATTCAAAACTTAATGTTACAATAATACTAAATTAATCTGAAAAGATATTCATTTTTTAAAATTTAGTATTGAAAAAATAGAATATACTGACACATTCATGTTGAAGTTTATTATTCTCAACCAATAAATATCCTTATATTTGTAACCCGATGATAGAGAAGTTTGACACAAAAATGCAATTGAAATAATATATAATATAACAATGGAAAACCAAGAAAACCAATTAAACATCGAACTTTCGCCCGAGGTGGCCGAAGGTATTTATTCCAATCTGGCTATTATCTCACATTCTACTTCCGAATTTGTAGTCGATTTTATCCGTATCATGCCGGGCACACCCAAAGCTAACGTGAAATCGCGCATCATCCTCACTCCCGAACATGCCAAACGGTTACTCTTTGCATTGCAGGAAAATATAGGGAAGTACGAACAACAAAACGGTAAGATTAAAGTTCCTGATAATGGTTTTGTGCCTCCGATTCCGATGGCTTTTGGTGGGGGAGAAGCGTAAGATAGTTTATAATCTGTAGCTCATAGTCAGTAGTATTGATTGACAGCATATAAAAAAGATATAACTTCATTTCCGAAGTTATATCTTTCTTGTTTTACGCGTTGCTTTTTGAGTCTTTACTTTTTCAGCAGATAATCTGCGGAATACTTTTAGTTACCTGAATGGCTTCCGGTATTTCATTTCTAACTTTGAAAAGCTCCGTGAATTATGTCTGTTATGCTCTATCTATTGCGGAATCGAAATCTCTACGGAATAATCCCAGGGTTTTAATTTTACCATCGCATTGGTTTGCACGGTGATTTTCTCTCCCAGGTAGTTCACAAAATCACCTTTAATTTCATCCGTAATCTTGAATATTTGTTCTTTCGGCGAGAAATTGAATACGGCAAGTACCTGCGTTTTCTTGTTGAACCGGATGAAACTTAATACATTTTTCGGACTCGTGTTTCGCAATCCCATGAAACTTCCATTGTAACTGGTACCCCAGAGTGCCTTATTCCCAAATTTCAGTTGGTTTAGTTTTGTCAGGAGTCCTTGGCGTGCATAGTTTTTAAATCGAATGGTATCTTTGTCGAAGAATTTGATTCGGTTCTTTATCGGTTCTTCCTGTCCCGAATAAGTCAATGGCATACCCGGAAGCATATAGGTCAGCACTGTAAATGCATCAACCGGAGCATTGCCAAGCCGTTCATATTCGCTTCCATCCCACGTGTTTAAGTCGTGGTTGGTCAGGAAATGCATTCTCATATCTTCGGGCTTGAATTTCTTTGATTCTTCTTCAAAATGTTTGATTAAATCGCTGACATTCTTTTTACCCTTGGGTATTTCGTTTATTATGTCTTTCAAAGGCCAGTCGTAAGTCATATCGAACGCCAGATGTTGCAATGGATCTCCGGCTTCGGCCAGGAAAAAGCAGTTTGGCTTTAATTCATCAATGGCTTTGCGGGCGTGAATCCAGAAAGAAATCGAAACCATCCCAGCTACATCGCATCTAAATCCATCGATATCATCATTCTTTACCCAATAGCTCATGGCAGCAATCATTGCTTTGCGCAATTCGGGATTGTCGTAATTCAAATCGGCTGTGTCGTGCCAATCGGTGCCTTTTGGTATAATAATATTACCAAGACTATCCTTTGTGTACCAGTCGGAATGGGGTTTAATCCACACATTATCCCACGAAGTATGGTTGGCCATCCAGTCGATAATAACATGCATCCCGAGTTTATGGGCCTCGCTTACCAGGTTTTTAAAGTCGGCTTCCGTGCCATATTCAGGATTCACCTTTTCGTAATCACTGATTGAATAATAGCTTCCAAGCGAACCTTTGCGGTTTTTCACACCAATTGGGTTGATAGGCATTATCCACAGAATGTCGACACCCATCTTTTTGAGTCGCGGCAACTGTGTCTGAAATGCTTTGAATGTTCCTTCGGGCGTATACTGGCGGATGTTTACTTCGTAAATATTCGCATTTCGTGCCCACTCGGGCATCGTTTTTTTGTAAGGAATAGAATCCATTAAATTCTCAACTTTTTTTGGTTTCCTCTTGCATGAATTAAATCCGGTTAAACTCACTACGGCTAAAATCAGCAGCGAAATAATTGGAAATATGATTTTCTTCATAAAACTACTTTATAGATTGATTTGTTTTTTATTTATAAGTATCCGTTTTTGAACCCTAATTAATTTTTATAATGTTCGCAAACGACCAACCTTGTCCGGTGAGCCGAAAAATGGAGTGAAGTAGGCGTAGAAAACTTTTCTGTTTGAGTCTCGACGTATTTCGTCGAGGCGAGTTTAAAGTTTTCAGCCTTCAAACGACTAATTTTTCGAGTGAAGCGGACACAGTCTTGATTTTTTTTGCTTACTTTTTTGCATCAAGGCAAAAATAGTAAGTGGGGTTTTAGGGGCAAAGCCCCTGTATTCAGTTTTTATTTTGAATAGGTGATACAACGGAGAATCATTTTTTACTTTAATGTAACTCCAGAATTAGCGCAGTTTGCTTTGGAATTGTAAGCTCACTTTTCAAATCGAAAGTTTTACCTGTCATCACATCTGTTCCACTAACTACATTTTCCAGACTTTCGGCAAAATGATCAGTTTTTATGGTCTGATCTGTCTCGTTGTTGTTAATAATCACCATGGTTTTTTCCGTGTCATTATACCGGAAATATACATACACATCATTCTCAGGTACATAATGCGTTAGCAACCCGGTGTGAATTACGGTTTTATTCTTTCGCCAGTTTAATAATTTTGCTGTGAAATCATAGTATTCGTTTTGAACAGGAGTTCTGCCTTTTTCCGTAAAAGCGTTGATGGAATCACCCGGCCAACCACCCGGAAAATCACGACGTATATCGCCATCTCCTTTGTCTTTGTCTCCGGTCATACCTATTTCAGATCCATAATAAATCTGTGGAATACCGCGAGTAGTCATCAATAACGACATGGCCATTTTGTATTTTGCAAGATTGTCTTTTGTTGAATAATTAAACCGTTGAGTGTCGTGGTTTTCGGCAAATATCAACAAGTCGTTAATGTTAGGATATAAGTAATCATTGGCAATAGTATTATAAAGTCGGTTCATTCCCTTATTTTCCCAGGGTTTCGCGTGTTCATTAAAGCAAACTAACAAATCTCTCTGAAGAATAAAATCCATCACACTTGGAAGATTGGAATTAGATTTGATTGGACTAACTGCATCTTTTTGCCATGCTGCAATTTCCTGCGAATTTTCGAGTGATATCTCACCCACAATGTTGAAATGAGGATATTCGTCGGTAATGGCTTTTGCCCAGACTGCCATGGCATCGCGGTCGTTGAACGGATACGTATCCATACGTATTCCATCTAAGTCGGCGTTTTCAATCCACCAAATGGAGTTTTGAATAAAGTAAGTCCAGAAATAGGGGTTTTGTTGGTTTATGTCAGGCATCATTCTGTCAAACCAACCATCAGTAAATTGCTTTCTGTCAATGTTTGCAGCATGTGTGTCATTAACAGTGCTGAACTTAAAATTGGTTTGCGTGTATGTCGGCCATTGATGAATCCAATCTTCAAAAGGTAAATCGCTCATCCACCACGCCCAGATTCCACAATGATTCGACACCATGTCCATAATTACTTTCAGCCCTTTTTGGTGCGAAGCTGACACGAAGTTGGCATAATCGTCATTGTTGCCAAACCGTTGATCAATCTTATAATAATCGCTGATGGCGTAGCCATGATAAGTTCCTTTTGTATAATTATTCTCTAATAGTGGAGTACTCCAAATTGCAGTTGCACCTAACTCTTTGATATAATCTAAATGTTCCATCATTCCCTTTAAATCACCGCCATGTCGGCCGCTCAGGTCTTTTCTGTTAGCTTTATCAGGTTGAGATTCTACATTGTCATTAGTAGTGTCTCCATTCGCAAACCTGTCGGGCATCAAAAGATAAATTACATCAGCACTCGAAAATCCTTCGCGCTTTTCTGAATCCTTTCTTCTGTTTTTTAGTTCGTAGTTTACTGTGAGTGTTGGTTTGTCGGGCTGGGTGAGCTGAATATCGAACTTGCCTGCCTTTATTGTTTTCGAATCAAGCTCCAATGTTACAAACAGGTAATTTGGACTGCAGGCTCTGTTTGTTCTGAGTATTTTGATCCCCGGGTAAGTTATTTCAACCTTTCTATTGCAAATTTCTGCCCCATGAATTAATAACTGTAATTGTGGATTTTTCATTCCAACCCACCAGAAAGCAGGTTCAACACGTTCAATCTGGGCATAAGCACTCAAAGTAAGGAATGAAAGTAAAATGAATAATAGTTTTCTTGCCATAATATTTAGTTTCTTTTTCTAATGCTATAAATAAAGGTTGAATTGTACTTGAAATTGGAGCTGTAAAGCTCTATTTCACAAAAGTAGTATTTGTTTCCTGTTGGTTGTGTTCACTTATAAATTTATTAAAGCTTAAAATTTGCAATCGATTGCAAGCATTACATATACTTCGCAATATTCATTTCAAAATTGAAAAATAACTCAATGTTGTTGTGCTATGAACCTCCAGGGTTTGTTTTTCCATACCTCGCCGGCGTAGTCAATTCCTATACGAGGTGCGGTGCTATAATTTAATTCTTCTAATGCGTCCTCAATCCAAATTCTTTTTGAATCCAATAAATTTTCACCGTAAAAGCTTTTGTCAATTTTTAGTTCGCGTCCTACTTTGCCGGAACCTATATTTCTTTCAATTCCACGAATCAGTACTGCTTGCGGATGGTTTTCTGTTCCGGTAACTACATTTAGCATCCAATACATTCCATATATAAGGTATACGTATAGACATCCACCGTTGGCATACATAATTTCAGTTCGTGCTGTGCGGCCTTTGCTGGCATGGCAAGCTAAATCTTCCTCGCCCAGATAAGCTTCAGTTTCTATAATACGATAGCGCTGCATAGTGCCATCCTCATAAATTCTCACTAAAATTTTACCGAGTAATTTTTTCGCAACGGTGATAGCGTCTTGTTTGTAAAAGTCGATATTTAATTTATTCATGTTGCAAACGTAATAAAATTTCGGATTAGTTGAGTTTTTTTGCGTAATTTGGTTGTTAAAAACAGTTGTTTTGAGGTTGCGAAATATCGTTTAAAAAAAAGATGCTCAATTGTTTGGTAATCCAAAGAAAAACAGTATTTTTGCAGTCCGTTTATTATCACAGTGTAATAGTCTGCTTTATTGTGTGTAAATATTTTATTTTGTGCCGATTAGCCTCTAACAAAATAAGATTGAAACAAATGAAACGACTGAATTATTAATTAAAAAACATTTTTAAAAAGTGGATACGTTAAGTTATAAAACCATTTCTGCCAATAAAGCTACGGTGCAGAAAGAATGGGTAGTTGTGGATGCTACCGATTTGGTGTTGGGACGTATGGGCTCAAAAGTGGCAAAACTTTTGCGCGGTAAATACAAACCAAGTTTTACTCCTCACGTTGATTGCGGCGATAATGTAATACTTATCAATGCTGACAAAGTTCAATTAACCGGTAACAAATGGAGCGATCGCATTTACCTTAGCCACACAGGCTATCCAGGTGGACAACGCGAAATTACACCAGCTAAATTGATGGAAAAAAGTCCTGAAAAACTTATCAAAAAAGTGGTAAAAGGTATGTTGCCTAAAAACCGTTTGGGAGCAGTATTATTGGGTAACTTGTATGTTTTCGCAGGTGCGGAACACAATATGCAAGCTCAACAACCAAAACAAATCGATTTAAACTCACTTAAATAATCAGTATGGAAGTAATAAATGCCTTAGGAAGAAGAAAAGCGGCTGTTGCTCGTGTTTTCGTGAGCGAAGGAACTGGACAAATTACGATTAATAAACGCGATATTTCAGTATATTTTCCGTCACCAATCCTACAATTCATTGTTAAACAGCCTCTTACTAAATTAGGAGCCGTTGAAAAATATGATATTAAAGTAAATCTTGATGGTGGTGGCTTCAATGGACAAGCTGGAGCTTTGCGCTTAGCAATTGCTCGTGCGTTGGTGAAAATCAACCCTGAAGACAAACCTGCACTTAAAGCAGACGGATTTATGACTCGTGATCCACGTGAAGTGGAACGTAAGAAACCGGGTCAACCAAAAGCTCGTAAAAGATTCCAGTTCTCAAAACGTTAATATCAGTTATCAGTTATCAGTTACCAGTTGTCGATTTCGTTCACTGTTTACTGTTTACTGAAAATTGTTTAGTATCTAAATTGCCGAGACTCATAGTACACTGGATGGCTACTCGACAATTGAATATTTACAGAAAGTAAACAAAAAATAAAACAAAAAAATGTCTAGAACAAATTTCGAAGAATTATTAGAAGCCGGTTGTCACTTCGGTCACTTGAAACGTAAATGGAATCCAGCTATGGCTCCTTATATTTTCATGGAACGTAACGATATCCACATTATCGATTTGCACAAAACGGTAGTGAAAGTAGATGAAGCTGCTGCAGCTTTGAAGCAAATTGCAAAATCAGGACGTAAAATCCTTTTTGTTGCAACCAAAAAACAAGCTAAAGATGTAGTTGCTGAAAAAGCTTCTGCTGTTGGAATGCCATATATTACTGAACGTTGGGCTGGTGGTATGTTAACCAATTTCCCTACAATCCGTAAAGCGGTTAAAAAAATGACCACTATCGATAAAATGGCGACTGATGGTACTTTTGAGAATATCTCAAAACGCGAAAAATTACAAATTACCCGCCAACGCGAAAAACTGGAAAAAAACTTAGGTTCAATCGCTGATTTGACCCGTTTGCCATCAGCTCTTTTTATTGTTGACGTAATGAAAGAACACATTGCCGTTTTGGAAGCTCAACGTTTGGGTATTCCAATCTTCGGTATTGTGGATACAAATTCTAATCCTAACGATATCGATTTCGTTATTCCGGCAAATGATGATGCAACAAAATCAGTAGATGTTATTCTATCTGCTATGGTTGCAGCTATTCAAGAAGGCTTGGAAGAACGTAAAGTTGAAAAAATCGATACTGAAGCTGCTGAAGCTCCGGTTGCAAAAGATAAGAAATCAAGAATTACAAAAAGACCAAGAACTCAAAAAGAAGATGAAGAAGCGTTGAATGCTAACGTGGTTAAAAAATTCATCAAAGAAGAGGAATAAAATTAACCGTCTCTTGTCAGTTGGCAATTGGCAGTTACCTATTTTTTAAGCGAGTTACGAGTTCTAAATACAATTTTAGCTTGTAACTCGTTTTCAAATAAAATTACCCTTAACTTGCAAAGGGGATAAAACAAGAAATAATAATTCATAAATAACAAATCGCTCTCAATCACCTTTTAGGTAAGAGAGTTTTAATACTTTACAATTATGGCAGTAACAATGGCAGAAATTTCAAAATTGCGTACTATGACTGGTGCGGGTATGATGGATTGTAAAAATGCACTCACAGAAGCCCAAAACGATTTTGATAAAGCAATTGAAATTATTCGTAAAAAAGGACAAGCAACAGCTGCAAAACGTAGCGATCGTGAAGCTTCTGAAGGCTGTGTTTTAGCAGCTTCTAACGGTGGTTTTGCCGCCGTATTAGCATTAAAATGTGAAACTGACTTCGTTGCTAAAAATGCTGATTTCATAGCATTGACACAATCTGTTTTAGATGTGGCTATGGCTTCAAAACCTGCAACTTTGGAAGAATTGGCTGCATTGACCATTAATGGTCGTGTAATTTCGGAAATCATTATTGACCGCTCAGGTATTACAGGTGAAAAAATGGAATTGGACTACTATGAATTCGTTCAGGGTGGAACAACTTCTGCTTACATACACCCGGGAAACAAATTGGCAACTTTAATTGCTGTTACTGAAGAAGGTATTGATGCACAAGTGGTACGTGATGTTGCAATGCAAGCTGCTGCAATGAATCCTGTTGCTTTGGATCGTGCTTCTGTTCCAGCTAAAATGATTGAAACAGAACTTGAAGTTGGTCGTGAAAAAGCCCGTGAAGAAGGTAAACCGGAAGCAATGTTGGAAAAAATTGCACAAGGTCGTTTAAATAAATTTTATCAGGAATCTACTTTGTTGGAACAATCGTTTATCAAAGATAGTAAAATTACAGTTGCTGATTATTTGAAATCAAACAAAGCTACTGCTATTGCTTTTAAACGTGTAACGTTGAACCAGGAATAAAAGTTAATTCCGAACTGTCGGCAATAGTTGTTGACATAAGATATTTTTGAAAAACCTCTCGATTTTAATCGGGAGGTTTTTTATATCTATAATGAGGAAGGTAAATTTCCTATTATCTTAGTAAAAATTGCTATTTTTGCAATTCATTTTAATATACACCTTTCTTTATTAGAAAGTGATTTTCAAAATATAAACAATATAATGAGAAAAGTAAGAGTGCGCTTTGCACCCAGCCCTACAGGAGCTTTGCATATCGGTGGAGTTCGAACAGCTTTGTACAATTATTTATTTGCAAAAAAACACGACGGAGATATGTTGCTCCGTATTGAAGATACCGATTCTGCTCGTTTTGTCCCCGGAGCAGAAGATTATATTGTAGAATCACTCAGTTGGTTAGGAATTAAAATTGATGAAGGAGTAGGAGCGAAGTCTGTAGGACCTCACGCTCCATATCGCCAAAGTGAGCGTAAAGCTATTTATCGTAAATACGTAGATCAATTGCTCGAAGCCGGTCTGGCATATGTTGCTTTTGATACACCAGCAGAACTGGATGCTAAACGCACTGAAATTGCAAATTTCCAGTATGATGCGAAAACACGTGGATTAATGACAAATTCCCTGACTTTGCCTGCCGAAGAGGTAAAAACCAGAATTGAAAATGGGGAACAATATGTAGTTCGTATAAAAATTGAACCTAACGAAGAAATTAAAGTGCAGGATTTGATTCGTGGTGAAGTAATTATTAATTCTTCCGTCATCGATGATAAGGTATTGTTTAAATCGTCTGACGAATTGCCAACATATCATATGGCAAACGTAGTTGACGATTATTTGATGGAAATATCTCATGTAATTCGTGGAGAAGAATGGTTGCCATCGGCTCCTTTACATGTTCTGCTTTACCGTTATTTGGGTTGGACTGAAGTAATGCCTCAGTTTGCGCATTTACCATTGTTACTTAAACCTGATGGTAATGGTAAATTGAGTAAACGTGATGGAGATCGTCTTGGTTTTCCAGTATTTCCGTTGAACTGGAAAGACCCGAAAACAGGTGAAACTTCGTCAGGATATCGTGAAGCGGGATATTTTTCGGAAGCTGTTGTAAACTTTCTTTCTTTATTGGGTTGGAATCCAGGTACCGAACAAGAGATTTTTTCCATGCAAGAACTTATTGATCAATTTTCTCTTGAGCGGGTTAGCAAGAGTGGTGCAAAATTTGATTATGAAAAAGGGAAGTGGTTTAATAATAGGTATTTGCAACATAAATCAAATACGGAGATAGCTGAAATTTATCAAAAAATTCTAATTGAAAAAGGAATTGAAGCTAATTTGGACAAAGTAGCTAAAATCGTAGGATTAGTTAAGGAACGAGCAAACTTTGTGAATGAACTTTGGGGTCAATCAAGCTTTTTCTTTGTGGCGCCTACTGAATATGATGCCAAAACCATTCAGAAACGTTGGAAATCTGAAACTCCTGCTCAATTGACAGAACTGATTGAAGTGCTTAAATTGATTGAATATTTTACAGCTGAAAAAACAGAAGAAGTTGTAAAAGAATGGATTTCTGCCAAAGAATATAGCATGGGTGGAATTATGAATTCTTTCCGATTATCAATTGTTGGGGAACCGAAAGGTCCACATATGTTTGACATAATTGCAGTTATAGGAAAAGAGGAAACTATTGCCCGTTTACAAAGAGCTATCGAACAAATCAGTCAATAACAACATGCCAAAAAAAGTTCTGATAATCACATATTATTGGTTTCCAAGTGGTGGAGCCGGAGTTCAACGTTGGTTGAAGTTTGCTAAATATTTGCGTGATTTTGGTTGGGAGCCAATCATTTATACGCCTGAGAATCCGGAATTTCCATCAATCGATAACTCATTTGAAAAAGATTTACCTGTTGGCTTAAAAGTATTGAAAACTCCAATCTGGGAACCATATAATGTTTACAGAAATCTAACTGGCAAAAAGAAAAATGAGCCGATTAATGCTGCATTTATTTCAGAAACCAAAGAGCATGGTTGGAAGGAAAAACTTTCAATTTGGATTCGTGGGAATTTTTTGATCCCAGACCCACGTCGATTTTGGATTAAGCCGTCGGTGCGTTATTTGACAGAGTATTTAAAGGAAAACCCTGTAGATGCTATGATTACAACTGGGCCACCGCATTCAATGCATTTGATAGGTTTGGGTTTGAAAAAGAATATTCCAGATTTACCTTGGGTAGCCGATTTTCGGGATCCATGGACTAATATAGATTTTTATAAAGAATTAAAATTGACTTGGTTGGCTGATAAAGTTCATCACCGATTAGAGAAAAAAGTCGTTCGTAATGCCGATAGCATGGTGACTGTTTCAAATGGTTGGAAAGCTGATTTTGAAAAGATGAAACCAAAACGAATCCAGATGATATCGAATGGGTATGATGAGTCCGATGTACAACAGATTGAAGTTCAATTGGATGAAAAATTTTCAATTTCGCATATTGGAACGTTAAATTCAGCAAGAAATCCAAAGACAGTTTGGAAAGTTTTGAGTGATCTTTGTGCTGAAAATGCAGACTTTAAAAATAATCTTCAAATTCAATTAGTTGGTAAAGTTGATTTTACAGTTTTAGAGGCAATTCGAAACTATGGCTTGCAAGATCAGTTGCTAAAAATTGATTATTTGCCGCACAGAGACGCAATTGCGAAACAACAATCTTCGCAGTTACTGCTTTTGTTGATAAATCAATCGCCAAATGCCAATGGAATTTTGACGGGTAAGTTTTATGAATATCTGGCTTCGAAGCGTCCAATTTTGGCAATTGGACCAACTGATGGAGATGCCGCTACCGTGTTGCGCGAAGCAGGAGCCGGAACTATGGTTGATTTTACAGATGAAATTACGACTAAAGAAGCAATTTTGAACTATTATGCTCATTATAAAAACAATTCATTTACAGTAAATTCAGAATCTGTTGAACGATTTTCTCGTAGATCACTTACCGGAGAATTAGCTACATTATTGAATTCGTTATGAAAAAAATAATTACAGTTGTTGGTGCTCGACCTCAGTTTATAAAAGCCGCTACTATTAGCCGGCAATTTAAAGATTTGGGTGTGAATGAGATAATTGTACATACCGGACAACATTTTGACAACAATATGTCAGCTATTTTTTTTGAAGAGATGGAAATTCCAGCGCCAGTTTATCAGCTAAACATTCATGAATTATCACATGGAGCCATGACAGGGAGAATGCTTGAAGGCATTGAGAAAATTCTATTAAAGGAAAAACCGGATGGCGTTTTGGTTTATGGAGATACAAATTCAACCCTGGCCGGAGCGTTGGCAGCTTCAAAATTGCAAATTCCGGTTATTCATGTAGAAGCTGGATTGCGGTCATATAATATGAAAATGCCCGAAGAAATAAACCGAATATTGACAGATAGGATTTCAAATTTTTTATTTTGTCCTACAGTAACTGCTGTAGACAATTTAAGAAATGAAGGTTTTGAAAATATGAATGTTCAGATATTCAAAACCGGGGATGTAATGTACGATGCAGCTTTGTTTTATGCACCTAAAGCTGAAAAACATTCCACCATACTGAATGAAATTTCATCTTCAAAATTTGTATTGGGAACTTTACACCGTCAGGAAAATACTGATTCAGTATCTAAGCTGAAAGATATTATAAGAGGGTTGAATGAAATTAACCGACTGATTCCAGTAGTAGTTCCAATTCATCCACGGACTCGAAAAATAATTTCGGATAATAATATTATTCCAGAGTTCAAATTGATTGAACCGGTTGGTTATTTTGATATGATTATATTATTGAAATCGTGTAAGTTAGTAATAACTGACAGTGGTGGAGTTCAGAAAGAAGCTTTTTTTTATGGAAAACATTGTATTACTTTACGTGAGGAAACAGAATGGATTGAGTTAGTGAATAACGGATTTAATATTTTGGTTGGTAGCGATTTTAACAGACTTATTGATGCTTATGAAGTAATGAATGATAAGCTATCAGATTTCTCCCAGAAACTTTATGGAGACGGTAAAGCTGCTAAAATGATTGCAGAAACAATTTTTAAAATTTAAGATAGATTTTTTATATGCAGATTGGACGAAAAGATGTGATTTGGAATTTTGCTGCGACTTTCATGCGAATTGCATCAGGGGTAATAGTTTTGCCTTTAGTACTGAGGTTATTGCCCAGTCAGGAAGTTGGTCTTTGGAATATCTTTTTGACAATTGGCTCACTTGCGACTTTGCTCGATTTTGGATTTTCTAATTCATTTTCACGTAATGTAACTTATATATTTAGTGGCGTGAAAACGCTAATTCCTAAAGGATACTGCGCCGTAGATGAGAATGACAGATCAATAGATTATGGTTTGCTGAAAAGTGTAATTTCGGCAATGCGACGTTATTATGGCATTTTGGCCGGCATATTTTTACTTATATTTTTTGCAATAAGTCCATATTATCTGACATCTATTTTGCAAAAATATAATGGAGACAGGCACGAAATCTGGATTGCATGGTTTACTTACGGTGTTCTGGTTGCTTATCAGTTATATACCTATTATTACAGTTCTATCCTCACTGGTAGAGGCTTAGTTAAGCGTTCTTTGCAGATAATTATTATCGGACAAACATCCCGAATTGTTATTTCTGTAATTTGTTTATTATCAGGACTTGGAATCATGTCTTTGGTAATAGGGCAATTTACCAGTGATGTGATCAACAGGTCTTTATGCTATTTTGCATTCTATGATAAAGATATTAGAGTAAAATTGAAGGTTAAAAGTGAGATTCCGGTTAAGGAAGTAATGAAAATTATGACTCCCAATGCGGTTAAAATTGGAATTACAACAATTGGAGGATTCTTTATTAATAAAGCTGTAATGTTTATAGCTCCATTATATTTGTCGTTGTCAGCTATCGGTTCCTTTGGTACCACAAAACAGATGATTGATTTAATTGTTTCTTTGGGTGGAATTTGGTTTGCGACTTATTACCCAAAAACAACATTATATACTGTAAATAAAGATGTTGAAGGAGTAAAGAGACTTTATATAAAAGGAAAATTATGTTTGATCGGCGTTTTCATTGTTTGTGGATTAGGATTGATTTTTGTTGGACCTCCTTTGTTGATTTTTATTAAGAGTAATACTCACTTATTATCGAGTTCTATGATATTCGTGTTCTTGATTGTTGCATTTTTGGAAGCAAACCATGGAATGTCCGGATTATTATTGCTAACAAAGAATGAAGTGCCATTTGTTAAGGCATCTCTGATTTCCGGTCTTGCAGTTTTGGCATTGTTATTTATTAGCTTCAACTATACAGGCTTAGGTATTTGGGGAATGATAATTGCTTCTGGAATAGCTCAGGCTGTATATCAAAACTGGAAATGGCCCTTGATGGTAAAAAGAGAACTTAATATCAAAGTCATGGATTTTTGGACTACTTTGGTGGTTACTATTAAACAAATTTGAATTGAATATAATATGATTTCAGTCATAATCTCTACACATAATCCTGTTTTTTTTGAATCTATTTCAAAGAATATCCACGAAACGATAGGTGTAGAATTTGAAATTATTGGAATTGAAAATAATGCTCAATATTCTTTGTGTAAGGCTTATAATATTGGCGAAAGCAAAGCTAAATATCCATATTTGTGTTTTGTGCATGAAGACGTTTTATTCAGAACTAATAATTGGGGTTTGTTGTTAAGTTTATCAATGGAAACTGATAATTCAATTGGTTTAATTGGAGTAGCAGGTACCAAATTCAAATCTTCATATCCTAATGTTGGGTGGGGAGTTGGACAGTATTTATCTAAATTAAAGCGTGGACATATTGCTCACCGCAATAATGATGGTTCTGAATCGTATATGGACTATGATCAAAACACTCAAAAACTTGAAGTTGACGAGGTAGTATGTGTAGATGGTGTTTTTCTTTTTTCTAAGCAGACAGTTTTTGACTTATGTCGGTTCGATGATGAATTATTAACTGATTATCATGCTTATGATATTGATTTCTCATTACAAGTTTTTTTTCAATCCTACAAAGTATTGGTTGACAGAAGAATAAATCTGCTCCATTTTTCTACTGGAAAATATTCGAGACAATATACCTTGGAAAATAGAAAAGTGTGGAAAAAATGGAGAACGAAATTGCCTGTTGGTTCTGCCAATATTAAAGGTATTCAATATAAAAAATATTATTACGACTTTTTAAGCTGGTATAGTTATTTGTCTTCAGCTTTGAAAAGATCAATTAATATAAGTAAGTAGAAATTTTAATTTAGAATGATATTTGGTTAGTGTTAATATTTAAAATATGATTTCAGTTATAATTTCTACTTATAATCAAGTTTATTTTGATTCAATATCTAAGAGTATTCAAGACACTATTGGTGTTGAATATGAAATTATAGGTATAGAAAATCATGCGCAATACTCTTTATGTAAGGCTTATAACATGGGAGTAAGCAAGGCAAAATATCCCTATTTGTGTTTTGTGCACGAAGATGTGATATTCCTAACAAACCAATGGGGAAAGCGTCTTATTTCTATAATGGAAGAAGATTCAACTGTTGGTTTGATTGGAGTGGTTGGAACAAAGTTTAAATCCACTTATCCAACAACAGGTTGGGGAAATGGTCCTTTTGTAAAGCAGTTTGCCAGAGGTCATGTGTTCACTGATAGAAAACTGAAAACCCACCTGGAGTTTGACGCTCGAAATACAAAAACTGAAATTGAAGATGCTGTTATTGTAGACGGTATTTTCATGTTTACAAAATTTGAAGTGATGAATAAATGTCATTTTGACGATGTAATATTAACTCATTTCCATGCTTATGATGCTGATTTTTCGTTGCAGGTTTTTTTTAATTCGTATAGAGTGCTTATTGATAGAGGAATAAGTTTAGTTCATTATTCGCCGGGAGTTTTTGCCGCTGATTTTGCCAAAGAGAATAAGAAAGTAGTCCAAAAATGGGGTTCTAAACTACCTGCTGCATCTAGTGATTTAGGATTATATAAGATGCAATTGAATTATTATAATATTTTATGTTGGTGTGGATATCTGAAGAATATGATTGTTAGAAAATTGAATATTTAATACAGTTGATTAAAATGAATAATGCAAGTTTTCCTCTGGTTTCAATTATTACGCCTACCTATAATCACGAAAAATATATTGCGGATTGTATTCACTCAGCTCAAGAGCAGACTTATACAAACTGGGAAATGATTGTTGTGGATGATGGGAGTACTGATAATACATTAACTGTAGCCAAATCTTTTGCTGCTAAAGATAAACGCATTCATGTTTTTACCCAAAAGAATGTTGGCATTTTCCGTTTGGAAGAAACATATAATTTTGCATTACAAAAATCAAACGGGAAATATATTGCCATTTTAGAAGGAGATGATGTTTGGTTGCCAGAGAAACTGTCTTTACAAGTGCCTACTTTAGAGGAAGATGAAACAGCTGTACTCTCATGGGGTAGAGCATTCAGTACGACTGTAGATTTATCTAAAGATTTTAATATGGATCTGCTTATTGAAAGAGCTGATCATATCCTGACAAATTCACCCGTAAAGTCCGCTGCAAAGGATTTTCTCTTTATAAATTTTATTCCGGCTCTCACAGTTTTGGCGCGGAAAAGTTCTTTAGAAAAACTAGGCGGATTTATTCAAAATTTCAACTTGCCATTAGTTGATTTGCCTACCTGGCAACAATTGTCATTGATTGGAAAATTCACATTTATTGATCAACCTTTAGGTAAATGGAGATATTATCCTACTCAGGTAACTAAAACTTATACAGTCGAAATCACTGAAGGATTTTATCAACTTGCTTTAAATTTCTATCAACAAAACTTTGATTATTTTTCGAATATACTTGACATAAACTTTTTACATAAGTTTTATAAGAAAAAATTAGTTGTTTGTTATTCAAGATCAGGAAGATATAAACTAATCAGGAAAGATTATAAAGGAGCTCGTAAAGACTATTTTAAATCTATATTTAGTTTTGGTTTAAGTGAGCCGATATGGAAACTCAGATCTTTAGTTGGTCTGTTTTTTAGTCTGTTTCATTCTGATATTGAAACTTTTACTAAGATATTAGGTCGAGTAAGTTATAAATAGTTTCATCCTAATTTTGCACCGTAAAATGCATGCTGGAATTCACTTTATTTTTTGAGTTGTAAATTATCAAAAATATTATCAAATCGATTTGTCCAGGTATGTTCGCTTTCAGCTCGTTTTCTTGCTGCTTTTTTCATTTGCAAACATAAATCATCGTTTTTCTGGTTTAAAAAGAATTTCGCTTTTGAAATAAATTCTTCTTCTGATTTGTAAAGTACAATTTCTTTGCCGTCTTCAAAATATCCAGCTATTTCATCAGTATAAGGTGCTATTTCCAAACCACCACACATTGGAATTTCAAAAGTGCGGAGATGTATTTTATGAAGTGGTTTTGCCAAAAGATAAGTGTATCTTAGGTAAGTAATATTGAGAGATAAAGCACTGTTGGAATATATTGATTGCATATCTTCAAATGATACAGAAGGATGGATATCCAAATTTGAATTCAAATTAAGTATCGATTTATTTTTTAAAACAGTTCTGTTTAATAAAGCCGATATTAATACTTTCCTTCCAATATTAAATGATAATGCTCGTCTAACTTCCTCATAAACCGAAATTTTTACCGGGGTTGGTATTTTATTTGCAATTTTAGTCTGCCCTGTTAGTTTGTCTGCATAAACATCGCATTTAACTCCTTCTTTAGTCAAACTATTAAAAATATCAATTCTACTTCCATAAGGAGAACCAATGAAACTAACAGAATGGATTGGTGTCGACCAGTTTGGCTTAAAATTATACGGATTAGCTGCATACGACTGAAAGATAATATTTTTGCATCCCCAGTTTTCAAACATCCATTTAGTTTCGATGGATGTTAACCAAACTACGTCAAATAATGGCGCCATTTTCTGATGTAAGTGAGGTGCATGAAGGTTATCAAAACAAATTAAGACGGTTGGTAGCCCAAGTTCTTTTATCGATTTTATTGATGATGTATATAAGAAAATATCACTTTCGCAATTTAAGAATAAATCAAATTTTATTTTGGAGTTTTTAATGAAAGGAATGATTTTGGTATTTGACTCCTCAATAGAATTGTAACCTAAAGGATTATACACAGTAATATTATGTCCGATTCGTTCAAGTTCCTCGATTATGTGAATGTATTGCCATTTCGACATAAATCCCTCATAATCTTTGAAATAATATAATATATTCATTTGCTTAGTTTGGAATTAGATGTTATTTGAATTGACAGACTTCTTTGTATACCGAATCAATTTGGATGCCGATATTTTCTTTGCTATATTTCTTTTTGATATCATCTGCAATTTGCTTTCTGTCAAAATCTTTTTCTGTTGCAGTTTTTATGGCTTCAGCCCAGTCAAGCACATTGTTATTACACAATACTCCATTTTTCTCATTCACAAGTTCTTTCAATACATCAATGTTGGAACAAATAACCGGAGTTCCAGTTAATAAAGCTTCGGCAATTACAACTCCAAAAGTTTCAACTAAAGTTGGATGAACAAAAAAATCTGTTTCTTGAAGAATTTTTGCAATTTCAGCTTTTGGCAAATAATCTGTAAAAACTGCATTTACATTTTTATCATAGCACAATGTTTTTAAATTGGGAATTTTATTGCCTCCACCAATCATGGTTAGTTCAATCTTTTTATTCAACATTGATTGTAAAACCGGGATTGCTTTTATGAGTAATTCAGGTTGTTTCGCTGGATTTTTTAGTTTTGCCCAAGTGGCTATAGCGCAGAGCTTCAATTTTTTATTGTTGTTTTGTTTCTCTTTGTATGAAAAAGTTTCAGGATCAATTACATTGCCAATAACCGTAAATTTTGATTCTTCAATACCAAAAGTGTCCATTATTTCATGCTGCAAATACAATGATACAGGCATAATTTTTACCGCTTTTGAGTACGCTTTCTTTCCCCAATCCGAAAGTATCGGCATTCTCGAAAACTGCCTGACGCGAGTCCAATGCTCGGTTATTACATGTGGCTTTTTTAAATGTGTAGACAACCAGCTACCAATTATTCCTGCTGGAAAAATAACATTGGAATGTATAATGTCTGGATTAAAGGACGGTTGAATCTTCTTATGGAAAATTCTTTTCAATAACCAATACTGAAAAGGGATGGCATGATAAACGAAATCACGAAATAGTGTACTTATTTCGATTTTAATTGTTCGTATCTGATTTTCGTCAATTCTATCGGAGGATTTTATAGAGAATATATTTTGGCCTCTATGAATTACAATGGCAAGAACAACAATTTCATTACCTGTAGATTGTATCGCTTTAGCATGTTCTTTTATGAAAATTCCAAAATTCGGATTTTTTCTTGTTGGATACCAAGCTGCAATCAGTAATGTTTTCATCGGAATAGTTTTAATTGTAATCAATCACAAGTTAGAAATCTAGCTGATAAATAATTGAAAAAATATACTATGAATACAAATCTATATTCTAAAAGAATTTTCTTATTTGCCTTTGATTACATCAAATCCTTCACCATAAACCCCAATTGCTGAAGATTGAGAAATAAATGCATTTGGATCAATGTCTTTTACGATACGAAATATCTTTATGGATTCGTTTTTTCTTGCAACTACAGTTATTACTTTTACAGGTTCTTTAGAGTACCAACCCATCCCATCCAAAATAGTAACACCCCGGTGAACATCAAGGTTGATTCGCGTAGCTATAGCTTCGTATTCCTTCGAAAAGATAAAGAATTGAACCGACTGGCGCACACCGTTAATAACCATATCTACTGCCAGAGTAGAAATTGCCATGGCAGTTAATCCGTATACAATTCTTTCAATACTACCTATTTTGAGGAAATACGATGAACATATAATCAAAACATCGCAGTAAAGTAAAATCCTTCCAAGCGTAACATTTCTATATTTATTAACGACTTTTGCTATAATATCCGTTCCACCGGAACTTCCATTTGCCAAAAAAACAATACCAATACCTGCACCCGAAAGCAAACCTCCGATTACACAGGCCATAAAATTATCATCTTTCCCCACAAAAGTGCCTGGAACTGCTTGTGGTAAAACGGTAAAGAAAAAAGTCATTACCGCAACGCCATAAATTGTCCGCAAGCTAAATTTCAATCCAATTGTTCGAATGGCAATCAACAATAAAACTGCATTAATGGAAGAATAAGTTATTGAAATAGGAAGACCTGTTGCATAATAAACCAACGCACCAACACCAGTTACTCCACCACCGGTAATTTGATGGGGCAACAAAAATGCCTTCCATGCACTTGCATATAGCAACAAACCGAATGCAATAATTACATATTCGCGAATGTCTGTCCATGTTTTTCTGGTCGTTGATTTTAAACTCATTGCGTTGTTTTTATAAAACAATATTTACAATTTTGCCAGGAACTACAATCACCTTTTTAGGAGCATTTCCATTCAGATGTTTGATTGTTTGTTCGTTAGCCAATGCTGTTTTTTCGACATCTTCCCTGCTCATATCAGCTGGTAATTCAATTGTAAAACGAACTTTCCCATTAAATGAAATTGGGTAGTTGAAGGCAGTTTCTTTTAAATATTCTTCGTTGCAAATAGGAAAAACTGCATCACAAACTGTTTCATTATTGCCAAGTAGTTGATATAATTCTTCGGCTATATGCGGTGCAAATGGAGCGAGCAATATTGATAGAGGTTCCAAAATTGCTTTCTTACTACATTTAAGCGTAAATAGTTCGTTGACACAAATCATAAACGCTGAAACGGAAGTATTGTACGAAAAATTTTCTATATCAAACGTGATTTTTTTGATAGTTTTATGCAGTACCTTCATCTCTTCATTAGTTGGAATTTCATCGTTTACTATGAAGTTATTGTCTTTGTAAAATAAAGACCACAAGCGTTTTATAAATCGGTGAACGCCATCAATTCCGTTTGTATCCCACGGTTTTGATTGTTCTAATGGACCTAAAAACATTTCGTATAAACGCAATGTGTCAGCTCCGTACTTTTCAACAATATCATCTGGATTTACAACATTGTACATCGACTTTGACATTTTCTCAACAGCCCAACCACAATGGTATTTGCCATCTTCCAATACAAATTCAGCATTTGCGTAATCAGGTAACCAGTTTTTGAATTTCTCGGTATCCAAAATATCATTAGAAACGATATTTACATCAACATGAAGCTGAGTCGTTTCGTATTGATCCTTCAGGTTTAATGAAACGAAAGTGTTTGTATCTTTTATGCGATAAACAAAATTGCTTCGTCCCTGAATCATTCCTTGATTTATCAGTTTTTTGAATGGCTCATCTTCGCAAACCACGCCCAAATCGAACAAAAATTTATTCCAGAATCGACTGTAAACTAAATGACCAGTAGCGTGTTCGGTTCCTCCAATGTACAAATCCACGCTACGCCAGTATTGATTTGCTTCAGAACTAACCAATGCTTTGTCATTTTTGGGATCCATGTAGCGCAAATAATAAGCCGATGAACCCGCAAAGCCTGGCATAGTACAAAGTTCCAATGGGAAATGATCTTCAGTTTCCCAGTTTTTAGCTCGCCCAAGTGGTGGTTCGCCTTTTTCGGTTGGCAAAAATTTGTCAACTTCTGGCAATTCCAGTGGTAATTTGCTTTCGTCCAACATGTATGGCATTTCGTCTTTGTAATAAACGGGGAAAGGTTCGCCCCAATAACGTTGGCGGCTGAAAATAGCATCGCGCAAGCGGAAATTTACTTTTACCCGACCAAGTTGTTTTTCAGCAATATATTCTTTTGCTTTCGCAATGGCTTGTTTCACAGTTAGTCCGTTCAGAAATCCAGAATTCATCATAATTCCTTCTTTTGCATCAAGGCTTTCTTCGCTGACATCACAACCTTCTATAAGCGGAACTATTGGCAAATTGAAATGTTTTGCAAAAGCATAATCGCGACTATCATGTGCCGGAACAGCCATAATTGCACCGGTACCATAACCTGCCAACACGTAATCGGAAATATAAATTGGAATTTCAGTTCCACTCACAGGATTGATAGCGTACGAACCGGAAAAAACACCTGTTACTCGTCTGTCTGCAAGGCGTTCACGTTCTGTACGTTTTTTTGTAGCCATTAAATAATTTTCTACGTCGGCAGCTTGTTCAGGTGTTGTAACTTGCTTTACCAATTCACTCTCAGGTGCCAACACCATGAAAGTAACACCGTAAATAGTATCAGCACGGGTTGTAAATACTTCGAAATTAAAGTTTTGCCCTTTTATATCGAACCGAAGCTCAGCACCTTCGCTTCTTCCTATCCAGTTTTTCTGAGTTTCTGTTAATGAATCAGTCCAATCAATTGTGCTCAAACCATCCAATAAACGTTGTGCGTATGCTGAAACTCTTAAACTCCATTGGCGCATAACACGTTGTTCAACGGGATATCCACCTCTGACTGAAACTCCTTCGCTTACTTCATCATTGGCTAGAACTGTTCCAAGTGCCGAGCACCAGTTTACTTTTAAATCAGCCAGGTAAGCAATGCGATAATTTAGTAAAATTTCTTGCTGCTCTTTCTCTGTTTTAGATTTCCACTCCTCGGAAGTAAAGTTCAATTCAACAGTACATGCGATATTTAAATCCTTTGTTCCTTGAATTTCAAATACCTGAACTAACTCTGCAATTGGTCTTGCTTGTTGAGCATCATTGCAGAAATAAGAGTTAAACATTTGAATAAATGCCCATTGTGTCCATTTATAATAACTTTGTTCACAAGTACGAATTTCACGATCCCAATCGTAGCAAAAGCCTATTTTATCTAGTTGTTCGCGATAACGGGCAATATTTTTTTTAGTAGTAATAGCTGGATGTTGACCGGTTTGGATGGCGTATTGTTCTGCAGGTAAACCATATGCATCATATCCCATCGGGTGAAGTACATTGAATCCTTTTAGACGTTTATAGCGGCTAAAAATATCAGATGCTATATAACCGAGTGGGTGTCCAACATGTAAACCTGCTCCTGATGGGTACGGGAACATGTCTAAAACATAGTATTTTGGTTTGTTTTGATCTATCTCGGTTTTATATGTTCCGTTTTTTTTCCAGTTAGCTTGCCACTTTTGTTCGATTTCTCTGAAATTGTACTCCATAATATGATGAAAATATGTAATTAACGTTGCTTGTAATGCACTGTTTGTAAGTTTTAAATATAACATGCAAAGTTAATCAAATTAGCTGAATAATGGATTTACTTCTAAGCTAAAAAACAAATCAGGTGTTTTTTATATCCATATGTAAGAGTGCGTTTGAAAAAATTGATTATTTTTGTGGGTTATTCATCTAAAATAATCAAATAATGTCCAATCTTAATGCTTCAATACAATTTAAAGTTCCGGAACCGACTTTAAGGCGACTTCCCTGGTATTTGGCTTATGCACAGCTTGTTTTGAAAGAAGGTGAATTGTATTTATCATCCACGCAAATAGCTAAAAATATAGCAGTTGATGCATCTATGGTTGCTAAGGATTTGTCTTATGTCAATATAGCCGGGAGAACGCGAGTTGGTTACGATGTGAAAGAACTTGTTGGAATTTTGGAAGCGTTCTTAGGATTTACAAATTCTCATAAAGCTTTTTTATTTGGTGTTGGGAGTTTGGGTGGCGCATTGATGCATGATAATGGATTGGAACAATTCGGGTTGGAAATTGTTGCCGGCTTCGATGTAAAATATGAATTGGCAGGAACGAGAATTAATCATGTCCCAATTCATCATATCGACAGGTTTGCTGAACTTCAGAAGCAAACCGGAATTAATATTGGAGTGTTGACAGTTCCTGTAGATAAAGCACAGATGGTTTCCGAAATAATGATTACAGGTGGAATTCAAGCAATTTGGAATTTCACTCCGTTTAGGATACGTGTTCCGGAAAATATAATTGTTCAAAATACCTCTATTTACGCACATCTTGCCGTGATGTTCAATAGACTAAATGCAATAAAAGAGGATGAGAAGAAAAGAAAATTAATTCAGAAGCAACAGAAAAATAAATGAAGATATTTGCAATTGGTCAAAATTATGTAGAACATAATAAAGAATTAAATAGTAAAAACCCCTCAGAACCAGTAGTGTTCATGAAGCCGGATTCTGCTCTTCTAAAAAACAACAAACCTTTTTTCATCCCTGATTTTACTCAAGAATTGCATTATGAAACTGAACTTATAATCAAGTTTAACCGGTTAGGGAAAAATATCGATTCTAAATTTTCGGAACGATATTTTGCTGAAATTGGATTGGGAGTTGATTTTACAGCACGTGATTTGCAACGAAAATTAAAGGCCGAAGGGAAACCATGGGAAATCTGTAAAGCGTTTGATAATTCTGCGGTGATTGGTAGTTTCTTGCCGGTTTCAGAATTAGGTGAGATCCAGAATATCCAGTTTAGGTTAGACTTGAATGGAAAAACTGTTCAGGAGGGAAATTCATCTGATATGATTTTCCCAATCACAGAACTAGTAGCCTATGTTAGTCGTTTCTTCACAATAAAGATTGGCGATATACTTTTTACCGGAACTCCTGTAGGAGTTGGAAAAGTTGCTATTGGCGATAGATTGGAAGGTTATATTTTTGATAAAAAAATGTTCGATTTTTATATTAAGTAATTGAATATATCCCTTTTATAGTGTAATAAATGTCGATTTTAATCGTTTGTTTATACATGTTTTTTCTATCTCTAAACTTTATTACTTTAAATGAAATATAAAATTGTTCTTTTTACTTTTTTTGTTTTATATATTTCAACTTTATCTGCTCAAACCGAGCAAATTTTATCTCATACTCTAAGTTGGAAAGGTGTAGATAAATGGTATTCCGATTCATCATCAATAAATGTAATCTCTTTTGATGGAGCTCATTACCCTTTTGAGAATCGTTTGCCCTATTTTCAACAAAGAATGCCCTGCGATATGACACTCTCATATAGTGTCATGTTGATTAATCCTGTCTACATACCACTAACTCCAGCTGAAACTACTTTAATATCGGGGAATGTTACTTTCACTTCGGAAACTCAAGTCCTGACAAATATATTAAATACGCGTGGATCAAGTTTCTTAGATATCGGTGTTTTACCTTTTGTAATGCTTGATGGAAAAATAATGAAGTTGCAATCGTTTAGTTTGCAAATAAATACAACTAAGAAACCTGAAAATGCGAAAGCCATTTCAAGCCATTCATACGCTACTACTTCTGTATTAGATCAGGGTAAATTTATTAAAATCCGAATTATAAATAGTGGAGTTTATAAGTTAACCTATGAAGACTTGGTTTCGATGGGAATCTCTCCGGTAAACGTTCGTATTTTTGGATATGGAGGTAATGTTTTGGATCAGGATTTTTCGCAACCCAAAATTGATGATTTGCCCGAACTAGCTATTTATATGAATAAAGGTTCGGACGGAGTATTCAACGCCGGTGATTATATTTTGTTTTATGCACAGGGAATTAATAAATGGACATACGATATATCCAGATCAATGTTCACACATACCCTAAATTCGTTTTCTCAGTATGGATATTATTTTGTGACTTCAGATGTAGGAACTGGTAGAAAAATAGAAGTTAATTCAACTGTTTTGCCGGATTCTTTGACGATAAATTCTGTGTCTGAATTTACAGATTATCAGGTGTATGAGAAGGAATTGGTAAATCTTGCACTATCTGGAAAAGTGTTTTATGGTGAAACTTTCAATGGCAATTCGTCACTTACTCTGCCTTTTAATTTTCCAAATGCGGTGTTAAGCAATACAACTAAAGTCCGTTTTGATGTTGCAGCTTCTTCTGCAAATCCTTCCTATTTTTCATTAAATTTGAACGGGTCTCAGCAGAATATACTTTCTGTTGCTTCAAGAACACAAGATAATTATACAATGGCAATGGGTTCAGCAGGTCTTTATACACTTGCTCCACAGAGTGATAATCTTAATTTCTCTATTGCTTACTCAATGCCAACTTCGACATCAGTTGGATATTTAAATTTTTTAGAAGTCAATGTTCGGAGACAATTAAAAATGTCGGGTTCGGTGATGCAGTTTCAAAATATTGATTATTTAGGAAAATCAGTTTATAGCAAGTATCAAATTAGTAATGCAACTTCAAATCTGCAAGTTTGGGATATCACCGACCCCCAGAATATTAGCTTGATGACTACATCGTTAGATAATGGCATACTAACTTTTGTGGCTTCGAGTACTGATTTCCATAGTTATATTGCTATCGATCCCATGGCATCAGCTTCGTTTTCGAAACCGGAAACAGTTGGAGTAGTTCCAAATCAGAACTTGCATGGAATTACTCAGGCTGACATGGTTATAATCACTCATCCTAATTTTCTGACACAAGCTCAAACATTAGCGCAAGCGCATAGGGTTAAAGATAATTTGACTGTTGAAGTTGTTACAACTGATCAGGTTTATAATGAATTTTCATCCGGTACTCCTGATGCCACAGCTTATCGTTGGCTTATGAAAATGTTATACGATAGGGTATTAATAACAGGAGTTTCTTCCAATTTGCCTAAATACTTGCTGTTATTTGGAAGAGGCTCGTATGATAATAGGAATATTCGATCTGATTCAGGAAATAATAACTTAATATTAACTTTCCAAGCTGACAATTCATTAGTCATAACATCTTCATACGTTACCGATGATTATTATGCGTTGCTTGACGATAACGAAGGCTCAAATGTGTCTGCTGGTTTGATGGATATTGGAGTTGGTCGATTTTCAGTGAATTCAGTTCAACAAGCAACCGATGTGGTGAATAAAACCATTAGTTACATGAACAACCTGGATAAAGGAAAATGGAAAAATCAACTTTGTTTTTTAGCGGATGATGGAGGTAATGGAGATGGAAATATCCATATGAGTCAAGCTAATTTAGTTGCAACTTCTATTGCGAACGCATTTCCTGCTTACCAGATTAATAAAATATATTTAGATGCTTATGTTCAAGAGATTTCTGCAAGTGGTGAAAGCTATCCTGCAGCTAAAATCCGATTTATGAATTTGTTGAATTCAGGTTTATTTTTGCTGGATTTTACAGGTCATGCTGGGCCAACCCAATTGACAAATGAAGCTATATTAACTTTGGATGATGTTAAAAATCTATTAAATCAGCATTTGCCTCTTTTTGTTGCCGCAACATGTGATTTTTCTCAATTTGATGTTCCAACATTCTCTGGGGGTGAAGAAGTTGTTTTGAATCCTGTAGGTGGGGGTATAGGCATTCTTTCCGGAGCAAGACCTGTTTATTCTTCCCAAAATTATCCCTTGAATAAATCAATCAACGATAATTTGTTTACAAAACAGAATGGCTCTGAAATGAGAATAGGCGATGTTATTGCAAATGCAAAAAATAGCTTGGGGGCTGAAATCAATAAGTTGTCGTATATTTATTTAGGTGATCCTGCAGTGAAGTTAAACTATCCAACAAAATATCAAGTTATTACTTCTAAAATTAATGAAAATACCACTTTTGGAAATGACACATTAAAAGCATTATCGGTGGATACTATAAAAGGATTTGTAGCTGATGAAAGTGGAAATAAAGTAACCAATTTTAATGGCACTCTACAAATTGTTATATATGATAAAGTGCAACAGATAATTACGTTGAATAATCACAATGAACCAATTTTAACATCTTTGCATGGACAAGATTCTGTGTTCTTTCAGTATCCCGATCGACCTAACATATTGTTTTCAGGCAATGCCGAGGTTAAGAATGGAGAATATTCTTTTTCTTTTATGTTGCCAAAAGATATAAAATATAATTATGGTGGTGGCCGAATTAATTATTATGCAGAAGATGATACAAATGATTTTGAAGCACAAGGCTATTTTGAAAATTTTATTGTTGGTGGTTCTGTTCAAAATTTATCTCAAGACACAGTTGGACCATCAGTAAAGTTGTTTTTGAATTCAACGAATTTTGTTTCTGGCGATAAAGTAAATGAAACTCCTCTTTTCATTGCCGATATCAGTGATATAAATGGTATCAATACCGTGGGTAGTGGAATTGGACATGATATTTTGATGACTATTGACCAGGATCCTACTCAATCTTATGTGTTGAATGACTATTTTCAGTCATCACCAAATAGTTATACAGATGGAGTTGTGACCTATAAAATGTCTGAATTGGCAAATGGAAAACATTCGCTTACTTTCAGAGTTTGGGATTTGCTAAATAATTCTTCCACATCTACAATCAATTTTGAAGTAGTCAAAGGATTAGCACCAGTCATATTCTCTGTTTATAATTATCCAAATCCTGTAAAAGACCAAACAAATATTGTAGTAATTCATGATAGGCCTGAAACAATTTTAAATACTACTGTAGAAGTATTTGATTTGACAGGTCGAAAAATATGGTCTTTCTCTCAAGCTTCAGCAGGAAACGTTAGTTGGGATTTGATTGGAAATAATGGGCAGCATGTTAAAGCAGGAATTTATTTATACAAGGTAAGCGTTAAAACTACGGATACTAATGTTACAACTAAAGCTAATAAAATGTTGATTGTTGAATAATAATAAATGTAATTCTGCGTTATAAAGTTCTATTTCTCAATTAATTTTATTAATATTGCAACAAAAATAAAAAATAAAAATTCTGAATGAAAAATTTCCTCTTAACACTGTATCTATTTATTGTTTTTTCAATTAGTACTATTGCTCAGGTAAATAATCCAATAGTTACAGCCGTACCATCTTTATCAATAGCTCCTGACGCACGTGCTGGTGGTATGGGAGATATTGGGGCAGCTACTACGCCAGATGTAAATTCTCAATATTGGAATCCTGCAAAATATGTTTTTATGGAAAGCGACGCTGGAGTTTCAATATCATATACGCCTTGGTTAAGAAAATTAGTTACTGATATTGATTTGGCTTATTTAACCGGTTATTGGAAGTTTGATCAACATCAGGCTTTGAGTGCTTCATTTCGCTATTTTTCATTGGGTGATATAACATTGATGGATCAATTAGGTATTCCGGCAGGTTATGCTCATCCAAATGAAATTGCTGCAGACTTAGCATATTCAAGAATGCTATCTGACAAGTTTTCAGCTGCAGCAACATTGCGATTTATTTATTCCGATTTAAACAATGGGATTAATCTTTCCGGAGGAACTGAAATGTATGCTGGTTCAGCTGTTGCAGCTGATATTGCCGGATATTATAGAACGCCTATTGCTTTACAAAATGGAGATGGCGCATTGGCAATAGGTTTAAATATATCAAATATAGGTTCTAAAATTTCATATGATCATTTTGAATCAAGTAATTTTATTCCAACTAATATGCGATTGGGTGCTTCATTTGATTATCCACTTGATCAATTCAATAAAATATCTTTTAGTGCCGATTTGAATAAATTATTAGTTCCTACCCAAAATAATATGACCACTAAGCAATATAGTGATATGTCACCTTTGACTGGTATATTTAGATCATTTACTGATGCCCCTGGAGGTTTGAAAGAAGAATTGCAGGAAATTATGTGGTCAGTAGGTGCTGAGTATGCTTATAATAATCAATTCTTTGTACGAGGTGGTTACTTTAATGAAAGCCAATACAAAGGGAATCGCAAATATTTTACTGCAGGTGCAGGTTTTAAACTAAATGTTTTTCAATTGGATGCAGCGTATGTTATTTCAACTTCCCAGTCAAATCCACTGGATCAAACCTTACGTTTTTCACTTTCATTTGATTTGTTTGGACTTAAAAACCTGATTAAATAAACAAACAATTAGTAATTAATAATTGTATTGGTCAAAAATAAATAGACCTAATTAACGGTTGTTTCTTCCTCTATGGTTGTTACAACCGTTTTAATTATAAAACGCAAATTTATAAAATATGAATTTACCCCGGGTTGGTTTCGGTTATGACGTTCATGCATTTGCAGCTGAACGAGAATTGTGGTTGGGAGGTATCAGAATTGATCATTCTCTAGGGTTATTAGGCCATTCAGACGCCGATGTGCTTCTTCATTCATTATGTGATGCTTTACTTGGCGCGGCAAATTTAAGGGATATAGGATTTCATTTCCCGGATACCTCAAAGGATTTCAAAAATATTGATAGTAAAATACTATTACGTGATACAATGCGGTTAATTAGGGACAAAGGCTACGAGTTTGGTAATACCGATTGTACTGTTTGTGCTGAAGCACCAAAATTGAATCCGTTTATTCCTGCAATGCAAAAATGTATAGCAGAAGTAATGGATGTTGATGTTGATAACATATCAATTAAAGCAACTACATCCGAGAAAATGGGTTTTGTGGGTAGGAATGAGGGAATTGCAGCTTACTCAACTGTCTTGATTTATAAAGTCTAAGAACTATTCTAATATATATTTGTTTTTCCTATTGGAGCATTCATAAACTCTATTGGATTTTATGATTAACTCTGGTTACTTCTTCTTATTTTTGTATTATTAAAACATTAATCATTTAAAAATAATAGAATATGTCAGTATTAGTAGGAAAAAAAGCGCCTTTATTTAATAGTAAGGCTGTAGTAAATGGCAGTGAAATTGTAGAAAACTTCTCTTTAAAACAGTTTGAAGGAGAAAAGTATGTAGTATTTTTCTTTTATCCGGCCGATTTTACTTTTGTTTGTCCAACAGAGTTAATTGCTTTCCAGGACAAAGCTGCAGAATTTGCATCCCGTAACACAGTTGTAGTCGGAGCATCAACCGATTCTGCTTTTTCACATTGGAAATGGCTACAAACACCTCAAAAAGAAGGAGGTATTCAAGGAGTAAAATATCCGATTGTTGCTGATCAAACTTTGCAGATTTCTAAAGCTTACGATGTTCTTGCTGGATATGAAGAATATGACGAAGATGGAAATGAAACATTTGTAGGAGATGCTCAAGCTTATCGTGGTCTATTCTTAATTGACAAAACTGGAGTTGTTCGCCATCAGGTAGTAAATGACATGCCACTTGGAAGAAGTGTTGATGAAGTTCTTAGAATGATTGATGCTCTTCAATTCACGGAAGAATATGGTGAAGTTTGCCCAGCTAACTGGAAAAAAGGTGATAAAGCCTTGAAAGCAACTCAAGAAGGTATCTCAAGCTATTTGTCTGAAAAACATTAATTTTATTTTGATATTTTAGTTGTAAACGCTGTAACATTTGATTGTTACAGCTTTTTTTTTATTAGACCATCGAATTGAAAAACTAGTATTTAATTGAGAATTTTGCATTTATATGATTGAAGTATTAAAACTATTAACTATTTTTGTATTCGCTATGCTTTTCCGATTTATGTGTAATAAGGCCAATCTAAATCGGATGCAACTTATTTTTTATATTTTCAATTTAATTATTATGTTGAGGTTAAATGTTTTAAAATTTTCTCTTTCCATTTTCTTTTTAATTAATACCTTATCTCTTTTTGCACAAGATGAGCGTGCACAATTGCCTCCAGTATTGCAAAAAGCGTATTTTGGGGTGAGCATTGGTTCCATCAATTATGACTTTGGAATGTCTCAATTTCAAGCTCCTGCAGGTTATAGTTTTAATCATGTGACTGTGAATCATGCGGCTGTCCGGTTGGTATTATATGGCTATGAATTTAATAAGTATTTAGCTGCTCAATTAACTTATATGCGCCCGGTTTCGTGGGTGTTTTATTACTACAATCAAGCTGATGGAATGCCCGTTAAA